>Ga0157364_1009451_pt1 | contig 10081 bp, 1 predicted proteins | sample AttsexASBM2_FD_111476 | JGI IMG/M metagenome (GOLD analysis project Ga0157364, IMG submission 111476) | Fungus gardens microbial communities from leaf cutter ant in Ribeirão Preto, State of São Paulo, Brazil - Atta sexdens ASBM2 | ecosystem: Host-associated > Fungi > Mycelium > Unclassified ... | reverse complement strand
TCAAAATAATTATATAGGAAACTCAAGTATGAAGAGTAATGTTGCAAAAAATTTTAACATTCCAACAGTTTGAGTGTTCTACATAGTTATAATTATTTTCCTTAAAAGTAATTTATTGATATATTGGTTAAACGTTGAAATGTATTGATTAATATTTGGGCAATATTGCATCAATAGTAATTCCAGTATATACCTATCCGCACCTATTAAAAACTTAATTTATTAAGTATTATTTACTATGTTTAAAGTAAACGAACTATATCAGTAAAAACTTTGTACTGTTATGAAAAAAATATTAGAAATCCGAAATATTTATATTTTATATTAAAAAATAAACTTTTAAACTCTTACATTTTTGCTGTATATCCTATAGGTTATACATGGCTTCATAGGGGGAGAGGTGCATGTATGACTCATAAAAAATTTACAAATAATGCATATAAATAAAATGTAAAAGGACACAATAATTTATAAAATACGTTTATAAAGGTTTTTTATTAAGGAATAAGAATGATAAATATGTATAAGAAGTAATAAATAATAATTATAATCTTCCCAGATGTATTACAAATGTTATAACATGAGGTACATATTTCATATAATGCGTTTATTGTATTTAGTATATTGAATTCAATCTGCGCACTTTGTATGCTTTAGGCATAAATTGCTTGTTAAAAATGCTATATATCCCAAACAGATGGGTACTTGTATTTTGTTATATAACATATTTTATTATTCCTCTACACTCATGTATTACGAAATATATAACCACTAAATCTTTTGCACAATAATTTTACAGTAATCATTTTATATAGATTATAATTTATGACGCTACTTAACACAATTCGCGACACAAATCGATTCAACACACAATAATTTCATTAATATTAACAGTAACAAACTAAAAACATAACACAATGCTAATATAATGCAAAAGGCACGTAACATCCCCACTCCTTCTATTTTTTCTGATTTCTGCGGTGTAAATTCCAGCGGGGAGCGTATTTGCCGGATTTATCCTAATTGTACTACTAGAGTCGATAGTTCAACAAAATTATTTTCAATTCTGTATTTAAATGTTTAGATATTTTAGCAAAATTCGCGCGATATTTGTAAATTAAATATGAAAATGCAGACAATGTTACGTGATTAATTCATGTAAAATAAAATAGAGATGTTCTTTTTATAATATTATAGGTGCAGTTCGTTAAATCGTTAATAATTGATCGATTGACTTTTGAAAGATACGAAACGTATTGTAACGTATATTCCTATTTGAAGCGCATAGTACGTCAATTATGATGTTCCACATCTCTTGTCGATAGCGTTTTTCGGAAGCCGCCGAGTTCGACCGAGTTAACTTGATATTCGTTGTGGCCGGTAACGGTCAGACAAAAGCACTATATTGCTTGCAAGCTTGTTTCCACGTTATTGGATGCGTTCGTCAGAATCCTATAGCTCAAAAACGATCGAGTAACGCTTGGAATCTGGTTGGTGAATAGTGATATTGTATAAACGATGAAGTATGAATACTTCATTTTTCTTTAATTATTCTGAACGCGTTTAATGGTTTAGCAAGGGAAACTTTTAAATCAATTTTGTTTCAAGAATACACAAGTCTGTGAAGAAAAAAGGAATAATTTGGAAAAGTTTTATATTTGAATGAACTTTTATTATTTGTATTTTCATTTCTGCGATCTTTCTTCGTAATAAGAATTAAACTACTCTCTCTCTCTCTCTCTCTCTCTCTCTCCCTCTCTCTCCCTTTCTCTATGGTTGGTTTGGCTATGTTCGTGACGCAGTGTTAGAATCAGAGTAAGTTTGAACACGCTTGATTTTATATATATTTCACTGTACTCTAAGAGCAAAGTTAATTATGTTCTACGAGTTCTGTTGCACCGCATTGTACACTCACTAATTGGTCATTAATGAGCAGAAACGTGTATCACCATTAGTCGTAGAAATCAATATAACGATGCACCCACGAATGTGCAATTATACAGTAGGCACAATTTTGACCAGCGGTAGTCGGCAAATATTTGCAATTATATATACGATAAATCCGATTAATTTATTGATTTATTGATCAGATAAAAATTGTAATTCGGACAAAATGGGATACAGTTAGCTCGTCATAGGGTGTGAAGCATTTAATAAAAAAAGTTCACGTGAACAAATACGTTCGTTCGCAACATCGCGTACTTGTAATTTGATTTATCGTTCGTATGCGTGCGACGATCAGAAAGTCGGATAAAAATCTGAAATACATAATAAAAAAGAAAAATCTCTATGTCGATCGATATGCTTTGAAAGTTTGAGAAGCGGTCGCGTGTAATTTCGCCTTTATGATGAGTAAAAATATTTCACAGATGTGACTCATAGATATTTCTATTGTAAAACAGTTTAGATGTCGTTGCGATGAAAGATCGCAGAAATTAAAACGCAAGCAACAATCGTAAACTTCTCCAAAGTATTCCTTTTTTCTTCATAGATTTGTGTATTTCTTGCAAGGCTAAAATAAGTTCCCCTAAAAGTTTTAATGACACGAAAAATGAACTATATTGTAAAAAGTTATATTAATACAACAATCTTGATACAACTGTAATACAACAATCTTGATAATCTAAATGGAAGATCGTCAAGGAAATGAAAAAATAATTAGTTACTAAAAAGGGAAAATTATTTCCAGTTGATCGCAGTGACATATCGTCGATGGCAAAATTTCAAGAAGCAGCTGTAATTAACATGTATAATATACAGAAATTCAATGAATACATTACAAGTGAAACTGAAAATTGAAGTTTTATTCACGTCGTCATATTGATCCTGTTGCTTCGTCGTTCTTTCTTTTATTGTATCTTTGTTGTTGTGTCCAAGTTGAATTAGAGCTACGCTTTCAAAGTAGATATCACGCAGGAGTTCCTTCTCAAAGTGAAAAAAAATTGATTGTGATCAAAAAGCTTGACATGCATCCACGACGGGGTTTCCGGTTTGTCGCGAACTTCCGCTCTTCGAGAGAAAACGTTTCCTGCGAGTCTCAGTCGGACGCCAATTTCGGTCCGACAGTCGTAAATCCTTGCCGAGATTAAGGACGGTTTACACGGTAGTAAATCAACTCATCGCGCTACGTTACTTCTTCCATCTCTTCTTCTTACTCGGTCTGCCTCTCTTCCGGCAAGGAACTTTCAAGACGAGGAACTACCGGAAGGATACATTCGCCACATCGATCCTAGTCGAGCGTCTCTTCCTCCTTTTCCTGCCATCGAGTAAATCGATTTCAGTCGGTTGATGATGACGTTGGAATCCAGTTACACAAACCGGATTTCGTGTTAAATAACTGTCGCTCGATGTCCGCTGCAGAACTTCGGACTGCGCTTCAGAAATTTCTAGTTAACGCGTGTCGAGAAATATTCGATGAGTACCGAGTACAGAAAGTCTCGAAGAAAAATATAGTAGCAGTTGAAATTAGATAATATGTATTAATATTAAATTAAATAAGATTGATTTATATAGCAAGGAAGCATAGAATAAAAATACTTTGCGTATCATTAGATACAGTTACTGTTAAAAGTTTCCGACGAACATATTTTAGCAGCCACTTAGGTATAATTAAATAGACAAATATTAAATAAGACGTATATATTATTTTTCTATTTAAAAAGAACTATTGTATATTCAAATATTATAAAATATTCATTAAATCTTTCCCGAAATTATATTCAATTATATATTCAATTATATATTGAATTGTATTCAATTATATATAAAAAGTAATGATCTTTAATAATATTAAAATTGATTCTTAAAAGTTAATTCTTTAATAAAATAATCCTTCATAATTTATTAATATTAACGTAATTATATTTTATATAGGAACTCTTAAATTTCAGCTAAAAGTAGAGACCGGTCTTCAATTAATTTTAGATTTCCGATAAAATTTTCAATATCAGACTTGTCGCAACACTAAATAATAGATGTCCAATATCGATGATATTGTACATTTCATACTCTCAAGTATCGTACGTGGCGATATGATCTTCATTGTCAGAAGTTCGAAGTGAATCGAATGTACGTACAGAACGCATGTCTTCACAAGAAATGTTATCATACCGTCTACTTTATCATTTCATCGCAATGATATCACAGTGACAATGATAGTGTTTTATAAAGAGCATTCGTGTAGCCCGATCTGCCAATTATCCGATAACTTCAACAAAAAGATTCTGTGCAATGAATGTTCATGTCACAGAGGTTATTGTAGATAATTCAACACAAAAAGAATGGTTTTGCCAAAATATCTAAAAATTTAGATCTGAAAATGATTTTGTTGAACCGTTAAAATTATTATAGAAGAAAGTTAAACCGATAGAATATCAAAACCTTTTGCAGCTTTACCTGCACATTTCTAAGTAATTATTTTCACAGAAATTATTTAAATAGATTATTTTCGGATCATTTAGCTGCATTTAGCTAAAGTTTTAAATATGTACTTCAACAAAATCGCTTTTTCAGTGACAACACAATTAAATATATATATAACAATTGCGTCATAAAAAATATGTGCAAATTAGCATCTAAAGTTAATTTTTTTCAAGAAAACTGACGCGATAAAAAAGACTGTGGACAAATTGGAGTGAGACATAGAGGAATATTTATCTTGTTGGATACGATCTCTCGTCGTGAGTGCGAAATTATGCTGTAATATTAGAGCCCTTAATACTGAAGTGAAGGTGTAAACATGAAACCGCAGGTTATCGTTAAGCCCACGCAATGTGGCGAAAGTGGTCGCGCTGGAAAATGATGATTATGACTCAGCATTTCGCATCGAATTATCCACGGGTTATCTGCTTTGACGCAAAGTATAAAGCTATGTTGACTTTCGTCCAAGTTATATGTACGCAAAAATATGTATCGTGTTATCTTGATTTATTTTCTCCCTAAAATTGTCGCGACAGAAGATACAAATGCATTAAGTAAACATGAATGAAAAATTCTAATATCCATAGTCAAATTTATAATTATAAATTACATTAAACAAAAATAATAATCTCTGCGAGTATATCGAATATGACAAAATGTGAAATCAACCAATCAAAATATAAAAGATGCACTGAGATCAGATGAATTGAATAAACAAGTCATATCAGAAAATATCGTATTTCAAACTATCGAAACTTCAACTAAACAAATCGGATTGCGATTTAATAAATCGTATCATGTTCGAAGCTTGTAAGATAAACAAATCGGATTATATTAAACAAGAATGAAACATACTAGCGTGAAAATGGTGTTACAGTAAAAATATCGGATCAATAATTGAGATACCACAAAAACCGTGATTTTTCGAGATATCAAAATTAAACAATGATCTAAAATTATAAATCACCTTTAAAAATTCAATTAAATTATTAAAAAAATTTTTAATTGAAAAAACATGATGAAATACGCAAAGAGAAATATGCTTTCTATAAATGTTATATAATATATAATATCTTCAATAATATATGTATGTATATATATATATGTATATATGTATATAAATGTATATAACAAATTAATATAATATCTAAGAAGTCATGTGATGTGAGCAAAATCAATCGTTTTAGTTACAAACGCAGTCAACGGAATTTTATAATGGCAATCGTATTATTAAGATAGATTTTAGAAGGATGAGTTTGTCTAAAGTGTATAGAATCTAATGCAATTTCTCACCGCTTATTCGAGTACTATTATGCTCGACTGATATCCTAAGTTGATCGACTTAATGGCAAACTTTAGTTCAACATCTCGGCTTTAAGAGAAAGTCGGATTCGCCACATAAAGCTGCTTACACTTTTTTACAGGGAGATATTATCTGAATGTATATATAAATAAATCTTTTCAATTAAATAATATTTAATTTATAACAGATCAGTAATACTTTAAAAAATCCACTGAAAAATCGTTTGAAAAATTTTCAGAGAGGTGATTAATATTTGATGAACTATACTCGTGACGAAATTGTAGAAATTTTATTCGTGCAGATCGAGTTGCATCGCATATTCAACGAACTTGGAAATAAATATATCCCGCGGCTAAAGTTTCGTCAGGCTCGAGGTAAGACCGGTGGGAACCAACTTATTAGCTAGGCAAGAAACAATGCCGTTTCCACATTTAACTGAGTAATCCATGGTGTTATCGCGGATTACTGATGTCTCCTACTCGTTTTGTTTCCTGTTTCCCTCTTCTCGTTAGCGACGAATGCTCTCCGCGATCTCTCGAAGAGGCGATTCTGTAGTAACGTTCTCGGTATTGTTTCGAGATAACAAATATCAGATTTTCTCAAGAAAATAAAGTAAGTTGAATTCTTATTATTTTCCTATTTTTATGTGTCTAAAGATTATAAGTATATTTGTCTTTTTATTTCAAACTTTTCCTTGTTGTTGTTGTTTTTATATCAATGTGTTCTTTTTATGTGATGTTCACGTAATAACAAAATAAACAAGCGATAGTTTTAAAGTAAATTTTATGAAAAAAGAATAAATATTACTTACAATTTAATATTAAACAGAAATAATTTTTTAAAATATTTATTATACATGTTATACATATATATTTTAATACACTGAAAAATAATATTGTTTTTAATGGAAATATTATTATATATAAGTTAATAATTTATTATATATAAATTTATAATTATATATAAGTATTCAAAACATTTTTGATTTTTTAAATTGTATAAAAAGCAGAAATGCATTAAAATTTTACGGATTAATGACAATAAATCAGTATTCCTTGTGATGCAAACAGGCAAAATTGACGATCGGATTAGTAAAGGAGTTACATTGTCGATGAGAATATACTTGGACACGATTTGAATTTCAAGCTGTTCAAGTACCTGGCATGAATGGAAAATGGATGAATTAAAAGAGATCGGTAGGAATGTATATTCTCTGCAGAATTACATTCCGAATTTTATCTAACCAAGATTTTTTTGAATTTTTTCAGCCAAAGGAATTTTTTCAGTTAAGTAAAATTACTTTCAAAATCTTACAATCTCTCCATATTTAATCTTACAAAAAAGAATTCTTTTTAATCGTATTATTAAAATAATTAAATTGTGTATATATAATACTATATTATATATACAGGAAGACATTTTAAGATTTTGAAACAAAGCTTTAATTTAAAAATTCAATCTCATGGAATGAATTCTTGTTAATGTCTTTTTATTTCGTAGATCTTTTGTGAAAAAGATATACAAAATAAAAGACATTAACAAGAATTTCCATGAAATTGAATCTTCAAATTTAAAAAAACTGCGACTGCACAATAAAGCGAATCTGCATAATGTATATGTAATGACGCATACGTAGGTATGTGAATGTATCGTAGTTTGCGATGGCAAGTACACGAATTACCCAGCAGGCTGACCTTCCGCATGGGAATGTAACACTAATTAGTGACTTCGTGCTGTGAAATGCGAATACGTAAAACGAATCGTTGAGCACGCTCAAAAATATCCACGAAAATCCATGTCGCACTGCATCCGAATGCGCGTGTGCTGAGTAACATTTGTGAAGTTAACGGAGAAACCATCTCCCTATTCTTTTTTCTTTCTCTTTTTTCTATTTTCGACAGATTACTGGAATTTTATTACAATGAGAATGGCAATGGATTTTTTAACGCTTTCTTTTTTATCAAAGAACATTGTAGAGAAGAATATAAACCAAATGAACAACTTTTGCATTAGTGTAGTTAAAATTTGTTCTAAATTAAAAATAAATATCAAAACTTATAATAAAAATACAAATAACATTAAATCAGTTAGAAAGCAATTATCACAAATAATTTAATAGTAATACAAATTAGTATCACATATAATAGTATGTGATTATAGTGATGATAATATGTATCTATAATCGCCTTTTATATACGTGACATTTGCCGATAATGTGCATTATTTGAATTTTGCAAAATTTACATAATATTAATATTTAATTTATCATAATATACATACATAATATTAACATATTTATCTGCCAAAATAAGCGTGATATCGATAATAGAAAATTAAGTAAATTTCAGAGATCGATCTGTCGTGGTATTTTTCTACGGAAGAATTTCTTCCCGAATTTAATAAAACGAAGGCATTTCATTTCGTTTGGACGGTGTCAAAGGGATCAAAAGGTATTAGTGTATGGTTGGTCGCGTCCCAGCTTTTGCCGAGAATTTCGTTCATGTCGGTTCATTTTGTTCGTTACGGAAGCATGCAATGTAAACTTGCGCCGAGTGCGGTTTTCCAAATTATAAATGAAAACTATTGAAAGCAGACAAAACACGAGCAACTTCAATAATGTATTCGTTACAGGAAGAAAAAAGTTTACAGAGATATTTTATCTACACATACTTATATCTTTTCATAAAAATTTTATTTCATGTTTTTATTCGATTTCTCCCAACTCATAGCAAGTAGTACGAGTCAATTCATCTTTTATCAAGCATTGAAATTTTAATTACTGATTTCTTAATATTTTCTGAATCGATGTACACGGAAAGAATACTTTTGCTGAAGTATCTAGAGATTAGTTAGATATAGATTTAAGAATAATTTTAAATTATCAAAATATGTAGTTATGTGACGTTTAAGCATGGTGAGTAATGCTGCAAAAAATTTTAATAATATTCTAATAATCAGCTTGATCGTCCTACATAATTATTTTAACGATTCAACATAATTATTTTCAGATTTGTACCTACAGCTAAATGTTTAGATACTAGCAAAATCATTCTTTTCGCGTATCTCTCTTTACATTTTTAGTTAGGTCAATAAATAAAAATAAAATTTTTATCTGCTTTTATTCTTCATCGTTCCATCGCGTACAGAGAAATTGATAGGAATTACTCGTGGTCGATTCAATTGTACGTTCGTTTACTTGTGAATTTACGACAATTGTCGACAGCAGACGATTGTCACAAGATCGTCGCCGTCGCGTCGGGGCAATACGAGGGTAGAAATAGGGTACAAAACGAACGAACGAATAAAAACGGATCAGCGTCGCCGTGATGTTAGTCGTAATCGCTACGAAAAGGATGAGACCTCAAAAATCACAACGTACGCCATTACTGCCGACTGCGAATCTCATTTAAACACGGCGCAGTTCTCGTATAGTCTGATCTTTCCTAATGAAGGCGGCTTTTTCTTTTCCCCTTTGCTCATCTCTTCACTATTCAAGCCATACTCTATTCGCCGTTTCTCGAGTCTGCCATTTCTCTCGCTTTCTCTCATTCTTTACCGCCCTTTTTGCATCACTATCTTGGCTGCGTTCTTTGAACAAGACTATGGTATGAAGAGTATGGTACGAAGTAAATGTTATCATCGCACTTCCAGATGCAGTTAAATTAGCAACGAAAAGGGTCAAGCTAGACTATCTAATATAATTAAAACTTGCTCTAGGATATTTCGAAGATTATATGTTTCGATAGATGTATATACAATTTACATAAGAATTAATATATATATATATATTAATTTAGAATAATATCTTATATACCTATTCTTATATACCTATATGTTATATTACGTTTGAACATATAATGTTATCTTATTTCGATTTTATTACTGGTAGATTTTTTATATATTTTTTATTTATTTATTGTATTGTATTTTATTCTTCAAAATAAATATATATACGTATATCTATTTATTTATTCAAATAATTAAAAATTTAAATATTAGATTTTTCATCCAATATTTGCATAAAATTTAAATCTTTAATTATTATTTGAATAATTCTAATAAGATACATAATAATGTGAGCTTACTGATTAAAAAATGTGAAATGTTCGGAGAATCCATGAAGAAATTGTATCATAAAATATAAAAGAAATCTCTCTGGCAACCACAAATATTTACAAAATTTATCAAAGAATATCTGGGAGCAAATGGGAACAAATGATAATAAGGGGCGGTCATTCTGCTAAAGAGCACACAGAGAAGAAATTTAAAATTTAAAATTAATTTTAATATTAAAAAATCTACAAAAAGATTTCGTCAGAGAAATGAATAATGGACATGTTTGCCTTGATAGATCTACAT
>Ga0157364_1009449_pt1 | contig 10082 bp, 8 predicted proteins | sample AttsexASBM2_FD_111476 | JGI IMG/M metagenome (GOLD analysis project Ga0157364, IMG submission 111476) | Fungus gardens microbial communities from leaf cutter ant in Ribeirão Preto, State of São Paulo, Brazil - Atta sexdens ASBM2 | ecosystem: Host-associated > Fungi > Mycelium > Unclassified ... | reverse complement strand
GTGCTCCAACGTTAAATCGTGCTGGATGAGAACCTGCCGCAGGTTCGTGTCGAACGCAGTGAGACAACGTTGCCCACGGCAACGGCCCGTAGGGCGAGCAACGCGAGTCATCCTGCACGACCCCTCTTACCCCCATCAGCCCCCTTCAACAGTAAATGCTTGTCGCCCTATACAGGTTCAGTTGACCTTAATAGTAAAGTACCGATTTAGCTGAGCGGGATAAAATCTCGATGCTGGCCGAGATAGGTGGCCTGTTCACTTACCAACTGCCAGATCACTTCTGCGGCCGGACTCAATGAACGATTTTTACGACGGATCAGCATCAAGGTCCGAAACACCTCAGGATACAGGCGTCTAACCACTAGCGTACTGCCTGCAGGTAACGGTAAGGCCAGCGCCGGTAAGATACTGATACCAATCCCCGCCTCCACCATCGGATAAAGGGTAACCGGATGCCCAACCTGTTGTACCACTTTTGAAGACAGTTGTTGCTCGCGGAATACGGAATCAATCAGAGCACGACTGCCGGAGGCATAATCCTGTAATACCAGCTCCCTATCCTCCAGGTCCCGCCAATGGATATCGGAGCTCTTAGCAAACGCATCATCCTGACGGCACAGCAGTAAAAAAGGATCCTTTAAGATCGGCTGACTTTCAAATTCATCACTGTTTTGGGGATCAATCACGATGCCGAAATCCGCGGTAGCATTCAGCACACTTTGCAGAACCGATTGCTGCACACTGTCTTGGAGCAATATGCGGATATCCGGGAATCGGCTGTGCGCCCGAGCTAAACACATCGGCATTAGACGTGCCGAAATCGTCTGGCTGGCGGCGACCCTAACGGTAGCACTCCGCTGACCATTATAACGCCCTGACTCCAGCAAAGTATTATTCAGTTCTTCCAGTTGCACCATTAGTCTAGAGGCCAATTGTTTTCCGGCAGGTGTTAGCTGAACCTCGCGGGTGGTCCTATCCAATAGCCGGACCCCAACCTCCGCTTCCAGTTCTTTGATACTGTGGCTCACCGCCGACTGGCTAAGGCCAATAACCAGCCCCGCTAGGCTAAAACTGCCCTGCCGTGCCACCGCCACGAATACTCGTAACTGCTTTAAGGTATAATTCATGAATTTTATTCATAGATAAATTTTATAAATTAATTTTATTTCTAAGAAGCTTTCCCGCACAATCTTTTTTATTTCTGCTCGGAAAATAACAATGGGATTTCTACGCCTCGACCCGATGATGGTGAAATTGATTATCACGGTATTATTAGCCACTTTTCTCCCTGCCAAAGGTGCCTTTGTTCCCTTCTTTGAATGGCTAACCACCGCTGCAATTGCCCTACTTTTCTTTATGCACGGTGCCAAGTTGTCCCGTGACAAAATCATTGCTGGCAGCAGCCACTGGAGATTGCATCTGTGGATCATGTTCAGCACCTTTATTATGTTCCCGATCCTCGGCTTGTTGTTTGCCTGGTGGCATCCACTGCCTTTGTCCGCAGAGTTATACAGCGGCTTTCTCTACCTGTGTATTCTGCCTGCAACCGTACAGTCTTCCATTGCCTTCACCTCGTTGGCCGGTGGCAATGTCGCCGCTGCAGTGTGCGCCGCCTCTGCTTCCAGCCTGTTAGGGATTTTTGTCTCACCACTGCTGGTCGGCCTCGTCATGCATGTACACAGTGATGCCCCAGGTAACGGTCTTGAGCAGGTCGGTAAAATCATGTTGCAACTGCTGGTTCCATTCCTGCTCGGTCACTTTTCCCGTCGCTGGATCGGTGCCTGGGTCGAGAAACATCGCTCACTGATCGGTAAAACTGATCAGACATCGATTCTGCTGGTCGTCTACTCCGCCTTTAGTGAAGCCGTGGTAAACGGTATTTGGCACCAGGTTAATGTGATGACCCTGCTGCTGATTGTGGTCGGCTGCCTGGGACTGCTGGCAGTCGTGTTAATCATTAACGTGGTAGCAGCCCGCGCCTTTGGCTTCAAACGCCCAGATGAAATTACCATTCTGTTCTGTGGCTCGAAAAAGAGCCTAGCCAACGGCGTACCTATGGCCAATATCCTGTTTCCAGCCAGCGTTATTGGTATCCTTGTTCTGCCCCTGATGATCTTCCATCAGGTTCAGTTAATGGCATGCTCTTTTATTGCTCGCCATTACCGAAAACTGAGCGAAAAAGACGCACAGCAGAATGCAGATGCCGCAACGGCGGCTAACGACTAACCTATAGTAACTGTCGCTGTCTACCGGCAGCGACAGTTTGATTGTATCGCAGCCTTTCACAGTTAAATTCCTCTCACTATTGATTTTTCTGCCTTCAACGCTAATGATAAAAGCAGTTTTGTGGCAATCCGCGGCAAGGTTCAGGCTGTTGTGTGCAGCACATTCCTAGTATAACAAACTGAAGTTAAAGCGTTTTGTCACACTTTCACGTTTAAAGGCAGGAACAGGCATGACCGAAGACACTCAGGGTAAGCAGGCACCTTCCTCCGGTGAGGATCACCGAGACAGTTCAGCAGAAGATAAGCAACCTAACGCTAAGGATGAACGTAAACGTCCAGGAAAAAAGCCGTTGGTGATCCTCGTTATTGTGGTGATCCTCATCGTCATTGCTGCAGTCATTTACTGGTTGATGAACCGAGGTATTGAAACTACCGATGATGCCTTTACCGACGGCAACGCGGTGGTCATTTCCCCTCGCGTTTCCGGCTACGTTACCCAGCTTCTGGTTCGCGATAATCAGAAAGTCAACCAAGGGGACCTACTGGCGGTGATTGACCCACGGGATGCCATTGCTCAACAAGACCAGGCTACAGCGCAACTGGCCTTGGCACAGGCCCAGTACGGACAATCACAAGCACAGTATGCACTGGCAAAAGTCCAGTACCCGGCTCAGAAACAGCAGGCCTTGGCTAACCTTGCTCGGGCAAAAGCTGAGCTGAACAATGCCGCCGCTGCCTATCACCGTCAACATGGTGTTGATCCGAAAGCCACTTCACAAAACAATATTGATGCAGCCACCGCACAGTGGCGTTCCGCACAAGCCGAATATCAGAATGCCGAAGCACAGGTCGCCGTCGCTTCACAGGTTGAACTACAACTGCGCCAACAACAGACCCTGGTCGAGGCAAGGCGTCAGCAAGTGACTCAGGCACAGGCTCAACTCGATACTGCGCAATTGAACCTCTCCTATACCCGCATCACTGCCCCAACGTCCGGTTATGTGACCCGCCGTAATGTCGATCAAGGTAGCTTAGTCCAGGCCGGCAGCAGTATGTTTTCACTGGTTTCCCCAAATATCTGGGTGACGGCTAACTTCAAAGAGTCTCAACTGCAATATATGAAACCGGGCGACAAAGTGACCCTCAGCGTTGATGCCTTCCCGGACCTCAAGTTACAAGGGCACGTGGACAGTATTCAAATGGGATCTGGGTCTCATTTCTCCGCATTCCCAGCAGAGAATGCCACCGGTAACTTTGTGAAAATTGTGCAGCGTGTACCGGTGAAAATCGATATTGATCAGGGACTGGACCCTAACCACCCGCTCCCCCTGGGACTTTCGGTTGAACCCGAGGTGACGGTACGATGAGCGACGCCAGCAGCTGGCGGCCTTCCGCAAATCCGTGGTTGGTAGCGATGACTGTCACCTTTGCGGTATTTATGGAAGTGCTAGACACCACCATCGTCAACGTGGCCTTGCCCCATGTTGCGGGGTCCCTCTCCTCCAGCTACGACGAGTCTACCTGGGTACTGACCTCGTACTTGGTGGCTAACGGCATCGTGTTACCGATTTCGGCTTTCCTTAGCCGCTTCTTTGGCCGCAAGCGTTATTTCTTACTGTGCATTGTGATGTTTACGCTGTGCTCATTTCTGTGCGGGATCTCGACACAGTTATGGCAATTGATCCTCTGCCGTATCCTGCAGGGATTCTTTGGCGGCGGCTTACAGCCTGTGCAGCAGTCGGTGCTACTGGACTATTTCGATAAAAAAGATCGCGGTAAAGCCTTCGGGTTGTCGTCGATTGCGATCATCGTTGCGCCTGTGATTGGTCCAACGCTGGGCGGTTGGATCACCGATAACTACAGCTGGCGCTGGATATTTTTTATCAATATTCCCGTTGGGATCCTCACTGCCTTAGCTATCTATCAATTACTTGAAGACCCGCCTTGGGAGCGTAAAGCCGACAAAGGGAGCCTGCGTATCGACTACGTAGGTATCGGTCTGATAACCCTTGGCCTCGGTTGCCTACAGGTTTTCCTTGACCGGGGCGAGGATGCGGATTGGTTCTCATCAAACTTTATTATACTGTTCGCCAGCTTGGCCGCTATTGGCATCACCGGCGCCGTCTATTGGCTAATGTATGCCCGTAATCCGGTGGTGGATATCCTGGTCATGCGCGATCGGAATTTCTGGGTGTCCGGCCTGCTGATGGCGGGGATGGCCTTTATTCTGTATGGCAGCTCGGTGGTGATCCCGCAGCTCGCGCAGCAGGATATGGGCTATACCGCCACCCTGTCAGGGCTGGTTCTTACCCCTGGGGCGGTCTGTATTATTCTGACTATTCCCATCGTGTTACGTCTAATGCCAGTGGTGCAAACCCGTTATATCATTCTTTTCGGTTTCAGTTGCTTGACCCTGTCGTTTCTGTATTCAGGGATGCGTTTGACTCCTGATCTGGATTTCACTTCGTTGGTGATCATGCGCAGTGTCCAGTCTATCGGCCTAGGATTTTTGTTTGTTCCTCTGACCACCATTGCCTTTATTTCCATTCCGCAAAAGCTAAATGGCGATGCCTCTGCCCTATTTACCATGTTTCGTAACGTCGCTGGGTCGATAGGCATATCACTGTCAACCGCCGCCATCACCGAGCGGTCGCAAACCCACTCTGCCTATCTGTCAGCCCATATGACCTCATTGGATGCCGCCTTTAATCAGTCAGTGGAGCAGATGAGTAACGCGATCCGTAACTTTTCAGATATGGCCGGTAATGTCTCTTCTATCGCCGCGGGCAGGCTTTATCAGGAGATGATCAGTCAGTCACGCTTTCTGGCTTACTGCGATGTGTTTTACGGACTCTGTATCATAGGCCTGATCCTATTACCATTTTGTTTGCTGTTATCGCCAGTGAAAAGCGAAGGCAGCGCCGCGGGCCATTAAAAAAAGGAAATCACCATGCCCTCTGTCAGCTACCGCTTTAGTGCATTATTTATCAGTCTGATCCTGGCAGGATGCAGCCTGGGCCCGGATTTTCATCCGCCTAAAAACCAGTTACCTGCCGATTGGCACGGAATGTCCTCTTCACAGGCCTCCCGGCCTGATGGAGCAGATCCGGCCATTAGCTGGTGGAAAAGCTTTAATGATCCGCAACTCGATAGCCTAATACAGCGTGCCATTGCCGGTAACTTGAGCCTGCAACAGGCTATGCTACGTATTGCTGGTGCACGTGAACAGGTTGCACAGGCGACCAGCGGGCTGTTCCCTACCCTAAGCGGTCAGGCCAGCTATGCCCGACAACAGCTGGGTCTTAAAGGCTTACTGAAATCCCACGGCGTGTATGACAATCTCAATGATCAAGCTGCCGGAGTGGTGAACAATGCTACCGGCAGCGTTAACTTCTATCAGGGGGGCTTCGACAGTCAATGGGAGTTGGATCTGTGGGGCAAAGTACGGCGTCAGCGTGAGATGGCGGCAGCCCAGCAGCAAGCTGCCATCGAACAACGTAACGATGCTATGGTCTCCTTGGAAGCAGAAGTGGCGAGGACCTACCTGCAACTGCGTGCCGCTCAAGCGATGACCGCAGTGGCTGAACAACAGATCGCGATTGCTCGCCAGACACAGCAACTGACCGAAAGCCAAATGCAAAACGGACTGGCACCTGCCACCGATTTACAGAGTGCCACTGCCCAAGTCAGCGCTTTACAGGCCGATCTGCCGCAATATCAGTCGCAAATCACCCAGGCCATGAACGGATTAGCGGTCTTGCTGGGTCAGGCACCGGGGACATTAGATGCAGAACTGGCCCCCGCCAAAGCCCTACCCGCCCTACCCGCGGATATTGCCGTGGGTGTGCCCTCAACTCTCGCGCGCCGCCGTCCGGATATCCGTGAGGCAGAGGCCGACCTGCACGCCCAAACCGCCAATATCGGTGTGTCGATCGCCCAGTTATTCCCCGATATTTCTCTAACTGGGCAGCTTGGGGTGCGTAATACCGATGCCAGCTACCTGGATGATTGGAGCAGTCACTTCTACAGTATCGGCCCCGGTATCTCCTTACCTCTCTTTGAAGGCGGACGCCTGGTGTCTCAGGTTAGGCTGGCCCGCGCCAGCCAGGCTAATGCGGCTCTCAACTACCGAAATACGGTATTGAATGCCCTGCGGGAAGTGGAAAATGCCTTGGTCAGCTACCGGGCTGATCAGCAACAGCTTGTCGCATTACAATCTTCTGCCGATGCCCTGCAACAGGCCTGGTCACTGGCCAGTGAAAGTTACTCGAAAGGCTTGAGCAGCTATATTAATGCGCTTGATGCCCAACGCCAACTGGCTCAGACACGCCTGCAGTTGATTAACGTCCAGGCGCAAACTGCCACCGATCTGGTGGTCCTCTATAAAGCCTTAGGCGGCGGTTGGCAGGACAACCAACAACTGTCATTACCCAACTATAAGGTGTTCGGCGATACTCCCTCTGCCAACGTCGATCTGCCTAAGTAAAAAAACGGGGCCCATAGTGGCCCCGTCTGTTATTTGCGTAGCGGATCGACCAGACCCTGCAAACCTTCAATTTTTATCGCCAATGCCAATTGCATCAGCTGACCGAGGGTCCCTTCTGGGAAACACTCTTTGCGGGCAAACCACAGCAAATATTCTTCTGGCAGATCAATCAGCACCCGCCCCTGATATTTGCCAAACGGCATACGCTGGTTGGCCAGTTCGACCAGGTTCTGCTTATCCAGAATTACCCCTCTAGCAGATCGATCATCTGCTGCTCATCAAGTACCCTGATCCCCAGTGCATTGGCCTTTTCCAGTTTTGAGCCTGCGGCCTCCCCGGCGATCAGCATATCCGTTTTCTTGGACACACTGCCGCTGACTTTGGCCCCCAACGCCGTCAACCGATCTTTGGCCTCATCGCGCGTCATCTGGCTCAGGGAGCCGGTCAGCACTACCGTTTTACCTGTGAAAGGATTATCTTCCCCTACGCTCTCAGCCGCAGCGATTGCCGGCCAACGAATACCGATGTCCTCCACTAGTTGACGGATCACTTCGCGGTTACTCTCTTCATCCATAAAATGGCGCACATGGCTGGCCACTACCGGTCCGACATCCGGCACTTCCGTTAGGGCTTCCAGTGAGGCATCCATCAAGGCCGGCAGTTCAATAAAATGTTGGGCCAAGCTGCGAGCGGTTGCCTCACCGACCTCGCGGATCCCCAGGGCATACAAAAAGCGTGGCAAGGTAGTGTCCATCGATTTCTGCAGGGCATCGACCACATTCTGTGCCGACTTCGGCCCCATCCGTTCAAGCCCGGTCAATTTACCGGCGCTGAGACGGAACAAGTCCGCGGGAGTCTGCACATACTCTTTCTCTACAAGCTGGTCGATGATTTTATCGCCCATGCCATCAACGTCCATCGCCCGACGGGAGACAAAGTGCTTTAAGGCTTCTTTACGCTGAGCCCCACAAATCAGGCCTCCGGTACAGCGGGTCACCGCTTCTCCCTCGATCCGTTCAACATCCGATCCGCAGACCGGGCAATGCGTCGGGAACATGATCTCCCGAGTCTCTGGAGGACGTTCACTCAGCACCACATTAACAATTTGCGGGATCACATCACCGGCACGGCGGATCACCACTTTATCACCGATACAAATGCCCAATCGGGCAATTTCATCAGCGTTGTGTAACGTGGCGTTGCTGACCACTACGCCAGCGACCTGTACCGGTTCAAGCCTTGCTACCGGTGTTATCGCCCCAGTACGGCCTACCTGAAACTCCACGTCACGCACCACAGTGACCTGCTCCTGAGCAGGGAATTTAAACGCCGTGGCCCAGCGGGGAGCCCGGGCGACAAAACCTAGCTGCTCTTGTAGTACTAGGGAGTTAACTTTGATAACGACTCCATCGATATCAAACCCCAGGGTTTCACGCTGTTCACCGATACGGTGATAAAAGGCCAGCACCTCTTCAGGGGTTCGACAGACGGAGACATAATCATTGACCGGCAGCCCCCAGCTTTTCAGTTGCTGCAAACGCTGCCAATGGCTATCCGCCAGTTCACCACCCTGCGTAACACCGACGCCGTAGCAGCAGAAGGTCAGCGGACGTTTTTCGGTAATACGCGGGTCAAGCTGACGCAGCGAGCCTGCAGCGGCATTACGCGGGTTAGCAAACAATTTTGCTCCGCTTTTGCGCGCCCTCTCATTCAGCTGCTCAAAGCCTTTCTGGTTCATAAACACTTCGCCACGGACTTCCAGACGCTCAGGGATCCCATCACCGCGCAGTCGTAGGGGGATCGCACGGACGGTACGGATATTAGCGGTAATATTTTCCCCAGTGGTACCGTCACCGCGGGTTGCCGCCTGCACCAGTTCACCCTGTTCGTACAACAGGCTGACCGCCAAACCATCTAGCTTCAGCTCACAGCAGTATTCTGGGCTCGAGTCCCCTTTCAGACGATCAGTGACTCGTTTATGAAACGCCAAAAAACTCTGGTCATCAAAAACGTTGTCCAACGACAACATAGGCACTTCATGGCGAATGGATTCAAATGCGGTTAACGGGGCAGCCCCCACACGCTGGGTCGGCGAGTCACGGGTAATCAACTCAGGATGCTGCTGTTCCAACGTTTTTAGCGCCTGCATCAGTTTATCGTATTCAGCATCCGGGATCTCAGGCGCATCCAGCACATGGTAGAGGTATTCGTGATGGCGCAACTGGACACGCAACTGATCTAACTTTTCTTGTATGCTGTTCATACAACCCCATAAGATAAAAAACCCCCGACAAGCGGGGGTTTATGTTAACAAAGCCGGTGATTACTGAGCCTGCAAGACATCCCGTATACGTGACTTATACAGGTCAACCTGATGCGGGGTAATCATCCGCCGCTCGTCATCCAGTACCAGCGCCCCGACATCGTCTGCAATACGCTGAGCAGACTGCAACATCAGTTTAAAGTTCTGATAAGGATCGCCGTAAGCAGGGACCATCATAAACAGTGATACACCTGGGGTCGTAAAGTCGCCCATCTGCTCAGGATCGAACGAACCAGGTTTCATCATATTCGCCAAGCTGAACAGGACCGGGCCGCTGCCAGAGGGATTCAGGTGACGATGGAAAATATTCATCTCACCAAACTGGAAGCCCGCCTGCAAAATAGCCTGCAACAAAGGTTCGCCATTCAGTTCACCACCAGTGTGGGCAGAGACGTGCAGCACCAGCACCGTTTCTTTAGCCTGAGTGGCCGGAGCGGTTTCACTGTTGGGTTCTTCTTCGCGAACATCTTCAACTGCATCATCCGCTTCAGGTGCTGCGACATCATGCTCCGGTTGTGGCTCCACTACTGGGGCTTCTTCCACAGCTGGCTGCTCAACAGCGACGTGCGCAGGTTGAGTTCCCGGTGCGGTATAGGCACTGTCGGCAACCGGTGGAGCAGTACGCACCGGCGCAGGGGTCGGTGCCGCCTCGGATTCGGATTGAGGAACTTCCTCATCAGCCTGATAGGCAGTATGAGCATCCATCAGCGGATCAGCCACAGGCTCAGGCCGGTGACGGAGTGAGTTTTTCATTCCACCGGAAGAGGGGCGTTTCTCTTCAACAGGACGGGCTGCACTCTTCGCAGAAACCACGGGGTCATCCTCAACGTCACGGCTAGCGTGAAAATCAGAGACACTGTCCTCTTCTTCCAGACTAAGGTCTTCATCGTTACGTTGTTTAAAACGTTTGTGCGGGCGATCACGGAAAACGGAAGACCGCTCCTTACGATTGGTCCACAGACCATGTAGGAGAAGTGCAACGATGGCGACCGCACCAACAACGATTAATATCAGACGCAAATCCTGCATCATTGTATTCTCTGTTGTT
>Ga0157364_1009448_pt1 | contig 10082 bp, 6 predicted proteins | sample AttsexASBM2_FD_111476 | JGI IMG/M metagenome (GOLD analysis project Ga0157364, IMG submission 111476) | Fungus gardens microbial communities from leaf cutter ant in Ribeirão Preto, State of São Paulo, Brazil - Atta sexdens ASBM2 | ecosystem: Host-associated > Fungi > Mycelium > Unclassified ... | reverse complement strand
TCAGTAAAGTTTGCAACAGCACATTATTATTAATTTGTATTATTATAACTTGTAGTGTACTAACAAATTTTTTAATCTAATTGAAAATAATAATATATAAATAATATATAAATAATATATAAATAATATATAAATTCAATAAAAATATCTAATAAATTTAATTAAAAAATTAATCTAATCTAAATATAATAAACAAACATAAATGAAATATTTTTACGTAATCACAAAATATTAATTAAATATCATAATTTTATACATACAATTTTATATAAAAATATGTAAATAAATTAATGATTTATTAAAACAATAAACAAGTTTAACATTAATTTTTATTTACCTTGATCCCACGGACGTGTTTCCATCTGTACTTTCTGTTGATCATGCCATGTACTCGGGTTGAAAACAAAAGGTCCATTTAATTGATTCCAAGTCGTATTTTCTTGTCCTATCCAAGTAGGAGGTAATCTATCTTGCCACGATTTATTCTGATTTGAATTTTTAGTAAATTTATTATTATTACTATTATTTAGCAAAACACTTCCAGCGAATGGAAAAGTATGATTGAAATTAGGATAATATAATCCTGGCATCGTCCAATTATAATCTTGCTTAGTCGGATGCAAATCATGATCGGTCCTTTGACTATCTAATAAATAAGAAACGTAAATAAATTAGAAAACTTTATTTCTTTATATACATTAGAAAACTGACTGTTATTATCATTATATTCTTTAGAAGGAAAATATGGTTGATGTCTTTGATCTGTTTCACTCGACGCAACATGTTCAAAATAATGATGATCATAATGATTGGAATCATTACGGTTAAAGTGCCAACTATCACCTGCATTTGGAGTATATCCTTGGTATCCTTGATCATATTTTTGATCACCAATAAGAGTAGTAGGATTACCGGCGTTCCAATTTGGATTTACTGTAGGTATTGACGGATTTGATGTAGGTCCATAATTATGATAATGATGATGATGATGATGATAATGATAACCAGGAGGATAATATCTATGATCATAACGATGATTTGGATTCCTATGTTCGTATGACCACGATCCTTCTGGATCAGAATGATAAACTGGTTGTGGATTTTGATCAATTCTATGATTTATCCATTGCCTGTCTTGAAACTCGTAATTGTTATCAAAAGATTGTCTCAAATTTCCATTATTTGGTTTCCATTCTAGATGTGGTCCATAATCTTGATATCGACTTTCTCTATGTGCATGGTTGTAATCATGATAATTAACATGTTCAGAACGATTATAAAATGGCCTTGGAGTTGTCCACGATGATATCCAAAATGGACTTGAAGATGTCATAAATGGTTTCCAGGTTGGTTTAAATGTTGGACTTAGATTTGATCGTGATGTAGTAGAAGCAACAAGTGGAATCCAAGTAGTGTCTTCCATTCTGTGTACGTTATCATCAAATTTACCTATATTTCAAAAAGTATGAATTTATTGTGATTATTTTTAGAAAATTTTAGAAAATATTAATTAACAGATCCCAGAACAGTTAAAAATAATTTATAATTGTTTAATTAATATTCCGCAAGTCATCAGTGACTATAATAATAATGAATAGACCATCTGTTCAAACTGTTTGACATTTTGGTTATAAAAAAAATATAATTATAAAATATTTAATTAATAATTTCAATATCATGCATGAATGCATACATTTATAATTATGCTATATGTATACAAGTTCACTTAAATCAAACACTTCGTATATTTTACTTATTTCTGATGATACAAAAAATATTTCAAATGGAACAGTTTCAAGAGGAACATTCACATTCCTCTTTTTTTTTGTCACTTTCATTTTTTTAAATGGAATTATATTTTGGTAGATTTCTTTAATTATTCTGCATATAAAAAGAAAGAAAAGATATATAAAAAAATTAACAGTTTACAATATATTTTATATTTTATTTTAATATATGTTAATATTAAATATCTGGTAAACTGTATAATTGATTTTTTTTTTAATATCTCTACTTTAATATTTTTATATGCAGAATAATTAGAGAAATCACATACTATGTAAAAAAAATCGTATAATTCTATTTAAAAAAATGAAAGTGGTTTTCATATACTTTATTGATGCCTCCATTTAAAAGATAAACAACATGACCAAAGTACATCGAAATCCACTTTCACCTGAAATATTTTTTCGTATTTGAAAAAAAGTAAAATATTCAAGGTTTTAGGTTTAAAATGTAAAAAATGTATACTTCCCCTGATATTTATAAATACATATAAATCATAATTTTTCAGAAATTTTTTAACACTAACTTTTTAAGAGAGCATATTTCTATCCATGTTTATAGGAAATGTTTTATTCAGAATTAAATTTCCTATAAAATTTCAAAATTTGCTTAAATGTTTGCGGCTTCTATAATAATAAATACAAATAAGAATATTGCGAGTTACTTGGTGTTTCACGTAGTGTATTCAATAAATCACTTAAAATCGATATGATACGGAATTACATTAATTACATTAATGATTGTTTAGTTCAATCTAATATTAATTATTATGAATAATATAAAATTTGTCAACATATTGATTTAATTACTAATATATCTACGTATGTATATCGTGTATATAATTAGTTTTCTTAGAGGTAAGTTCTACTGAAAAAGATCACAAAGTGTTTTATTTGTTGATATGATTTCATTTCATAACGAAATCATTTAATTAAGACAAGTAAAACACGGATTGTTTCAAATCAGTATGTGATTTTTTAAAATTATGTAATTTAAAAGGTCATGTGATGACATGTTTTTTTATTCTATTTCTATTATTCGATTCTTTAAAATTCGATAACTATAAAATCACATGTGATGGATAAAATTACTTCTCATGTGATTTTTCAAATTATGTGATTTAAAAAAATTACGTATTGATTTGGAACAATCCGTGAGTTACTTATTTTAGTTTCGTTATTTCGTAACTTTGTGACGTGATCTTTTCTACTAGAGAAATATAATTGCAAGTTATTTTAATAAAAATGTTAAATTGCTAAAATTAATAATTTGCATTATTTGTTGCAATTAATATACCTGTTTTGCAGCTAGGTACGTTATGTGGCCAATCACAAACCATTGTAATAGGATTGAAAGCTGTTCCAGGACCACAATCCATTATGTAAGTAGCACCATTTGCACATTGAAGGAATTTTTTACACGTCTCCGGATGAGGCAATAATCCAATGAAATCCGCAGGACATGTAATTTTCTTTGCTTCGATATATTTCGCACTATCGTACTCAAAATTAAAATTTGGAGATGCAAGTGGTACTTTTTTATCAGATTTAAAAATATCTATATACAGAATACATTAAAATAAAACTGCATATTATTTTTACGATAAAATAAATTATTTCTTCCATAATAATTAATCATTTATTGCTACCTTCGCAACCCTTTACATTACGCGGCCAATCACATGTACCAATAGTGGGATTGAAAACTGTTCCAGGGCCACAATTCATAATATAAGTTGCACCGTGTGCACATTGTACAAATTTCGTACAATCTCCATGATGTGGTAATAAACCAATTAAATATGGTGGACATTTTGGTTCCTATAAAATGTTAAATAAATCGGTAAAATATCGATCGATATGCGAAATGTATATTAAAAAATATGCATATTAAAAAAGAAATGTTTTGTTTAAATCAGACACAATATATCATCAAAGTCAATAAATCTGAAAAATAAAATAAAATTTTGATTTATAATTAATAATAATATAATGTAAAAAAACGCACTTGCAACTTCTGTGATTTTCGATTAATTTGGAAGACAGAATCTGACTCTTTAAAATATGCAGGTTCATCCTCATAGCATTTCACTTTATGTGGAAAATCACATTCCAGAGTATCAGGATTAAAATGAGTGCCTGGAGCACATGGTTGAACAAATGCACGACCTTTCCAACAATTGACGAAGAATTTGCAATCTGGTGGATAAACAAATTGTCCTGTGGAATTGTTGTCAGGACATTCAACACCTAATCGAGGATTATATCGGGCTATTTTGTGCTGCGATTTTCGTGAAAGAAGTAAATTTCCTTTTCGTGGTTTCTATATGTAAAAAGATAAAATCGATATTATTGTAATGCAAATATCAAATAAATACGTGAAATAAAGATTGAAATAAATGAAAAATGTTTTTAAAAGTTCTTTAACCTTAAAACTTTAAGTTCTAAAATTTAGCTTTATAAACCTTTTTTATTTAAAACGTTGTACACCAAAGTTTATTATACACATATTTTTCAAATTTGTTCAAATGTTATATATTTAGAGAAGTATAAAGAATCATAAAAATATATATATATATATATATATATATATATATGTTTTTATATCTCAATAAAAATATTTTGAAAACAAAATTATTAGATATCTTACACAATATCTTGAATATTGATTTAGTTTTGAAGGTTTTGTCAAGAAATGGCATTAATGTTAGTGTTGTCGAAGACATTCCAATCACAGCTATTATTTCTTAATGCTTTAATATTACTCCATGATATTTAATCATTTATTAACAATAGATGCAGTAAACGTGTTTATATCATTTAAAAAATAGAGCTTTCTAAACAGCATTTTCGAGCATTGCTTTTATTTTGTAATCAGAAGAAAATGGCGACTGAAGGTCATAGAACTTTGATAGAAATTTATGGTGATATTGCTGCATCAATTAAAACATGTGAATATTGGTTATATCGATTCAAAAGTAGTGATTTCAATGTTAATAAAAGTTGAAAAATGCAGTTTTGCAAGCATTATTGGACGAAAATCCAGCACAATCTATGTCAGAACTTACCAAAGAATTAAAGATTGATTATGCAACAATTATTAAAACGTGATATGTTATTTAAATAAATTAGTTAGAAAAAAAAATCCTCAAAACTAAATCACACTCCTAATACAAACGATATTATAATGCATGAATAATTCTGTTTAGATATACAAAAAGAATTACCGTGCTATCAATATCTACACCTTCATATAAATCTTCATTCTCAAATTCTACCTGCATTTTTTTGTTCTCATCATTTTTCAATGATTTATGTTCAAAATCAATCTCGTTTTGAGGTCGAGTGCGATTTCCATATTTTGATTCATTCTTAAAGTATCCATAATTTTTATCAGATTCTGTAAAATCTTCATACTGAAAAGGAAATTTCAGACTTTCTTGCTGTTCCAATTTATCAAATTTGAAATTATGCTGTTGTTCTGGAACTTTTTCAGAAATCTGTTCGGGAATATCAATTTGCGTTCTTTGTTCAATTTCACTACCCGGAGTCTTCCGCCAAGAACTCCAATTCTTTGTGCCAGATTTGAATGTAATATTATCCAATTGATGCCATATTGGAGAAGGAGATGTTGTTTGAACACGCCATACTTTCTCAGTTGAATGCCAAGGAAGTACTAATTCACGACGTTCTGGCGGTTTTGTAGTTGTTAATCTTGGATTATAAATCTGCAATAATAAAAATTGTCAAAATAGTATAAAAAATAATCTTGATTTTTATTATTAAAATTCCCAAATAGATCAACAAATTTCTTTGTTTTTTTTCATATCATAAATAAAATATACTTATATACTTTAAAATTAATTAATAAATTTGATTACAGTGAAGGCAATAAATTACATATCAAGTAAGTGAATAAGTATATTTAATAATTCTTTGATAATTGCTTATAGTTTCTCAGTTTTGTCGAAAAGTGTATAGGTACCTAAATTTTATTTAAAAAATTAAGATTTTGACAATTGCTACAAATTAGCTACATTTATAAATATTGCACTTTGTCATCGTATTATTTTTGTTTATATCAATATATACGAGACTATAATAATAATTACTTATTTTTAATTTTGTTGTGTATACTTTATAGAAAAAAAGCTTACACATAATTTTAAAAAATTTTAGTAATGTAATTAATAAAGAATATTTTAAGAATAAATGATAGAAATTTTAAGAAAATAACACACATTTTCAGTCTTCATCTAATTATACAATTTTTATAGTGATTGACATATCTAGTAATAAATTTACATTACAGACATATATTCTTATAACAGGCAATTGATGGGCGCAAGTAAAATATTTTATAACCCAATTCATCAGATTCTGATTTCAAAACATCAGATTATTTATCACATACTAAGTATCATATTATTGTTGCATTGATAAAATATACATCATTTTTATCATTAACTTTTAATTTAAAAGTAAAATAAATTTTCTTATTTTATCAATTTTAGAAAAAAAGAATAAAATTAAAAATTTTGCATTACAAATTTGTATTTCCATACATATTATTATAAATAATAATAAAATATTAATACTTTTGATGACGAATCAAATTTACCGAATCAAGTTTAGTCTTTTTACTTCAATCTCAGTTAGTCTAGCATTCAGATTATAAGTTTAAACATAGTGTCTCTTGTTTAAGATAAAATTGGAATGGCTACATAAATAACAAAAAATCACTTGTAAGTAAATAATCCCACATACCGCGGTAGAAAAAGCAGCTATATAAAAGAGGCAGAGAGCAGCGAAGAAATAATTAAAACACGACGTCATTTTCGATACTTCCACAATACACCGAGCATCATATTATACTGATCTCTTTCTAAAATCGTGGCGCCGAGCTTGAATGCTGATCGGCGTCGCTTTATCCAGAAGCAGATATTGATATACTCGAGGAAACAAGTGCTCTGATTCATGAAAATCGGAAAGTTATCAGCTAGAAGGGTTAAAGATCATCTCAACAAAAGATAATGAAACGAAAAGAGAAAAAAGACAGCTCTCGGCTTGAAATATGTGCTCACGCACACGCATATGCATATAGAACAGAAAAAAGAATGTTGGCAAACACGAGAGTCGACACAACAAACAAACGACTGCAAACAGAACTATTTGCCAATTGACGGTGCGCGAGCAAACTTCTGCTCGTTGATGATTATATAAGATAAGCTAGCCTTATAAAGAGACCGACGCGAGGAACATGGATAACACGGGATGAAAAATGGACAAAATTGCTATTTCAAACGGCCTTTTATTACAGTCTTTGGAATCTCATCACAGAGACGAAATGTATTTACAATTTATATATCGATTATTTTAGTTTGACTGTTGAAGAATTTGAGGTCGTAATTGATGGACTCACGTCAGTGAATGCAAGTTAAAATAATTGCTTCGAAAACATATATACTCGTATTATAAATATAATATAGATTCTCTGCCTTCAGCTTGCATTTCCATCGCTCTACATCACATAATACAGTAATCCAGTACCTGATAATACAATCCTCCAAATTCGGATACATTGTGTAAGATTTTCCGCTCTGCGCAAAAAAATAATATTATCCGACACTGATTTTGTCTATGGCTTGTAAAATATCATTTTCAAATTTTATTTTTTGATGCTGAAAACGATGCTGTGTTTATCTACTACGTCACATTTCTTAGAAAAATTAGAATATCATAGGCAAGAAATTACGATTTTAACCATATTTACAGTATTAAGGAAATTTTACTTTGTATCAATTTTGTCTACATTAACTTAAAGTGCTTTTACTTTGCTCTTTTGTCTTCAAAATGAGTTTTTTATTTTTATATTTTTTTGTTTTTAATTTTTTACGACCGAGAGTTACGTAAGTTTGAAATTATCACTGTCTGACGCCTACGAAGAGAAATCCGCGAAGGCGGAATAATAAAAATAAAACAAAAATAAAAAAAGAATAAAAAAAGTAATAAAAAATTAAATAAAAAAGAATATACATACAAAAAAAGAAGTGTAACAAAGATCATCTTCACGTAATGCTTCCCGAAAACACACATGTTATGGTTGAATAATCTTTTAGCAAGTGTCATACTATCCTCAGAATGTCAATGGCCTAATTTACTTACTTGTGCATTTGATATGCGTATTAACTAGTAACTTTCTTAAATTAAATTGTCTTAATTCAAGCAATGTATTTAAAGATATACTAAATTGATATACTAAATTGATATACTAAATTTATACAATGCATCAAAATAATTAATCAAACACACATTTATATATATATATATATATATATATGTTTACAATGTTTACATGTATCCCTGAAATTAAGATAACTCAATAGAAAGTTACTAATTAGTATCCGTATCAAGTGCACAATGTAAACTAGGGCAATAATCAAGAGACAGTAGTATCTCATATCTCGTACCAAGTAAACGCGCAATAGCGCCAAACAACGCGTATATCTAATTTCAATCTTATGTAACTTGGTCATAAAAAATCATATAGAAACAAAAAAAATTCATTTTGTATGTAAAAGATAGTATTTATTGTTTTAATCGCAATTTCATTTTAAATACACATATGATCAAAATCATCATTTTTCATCTATATTGTCAGATTTTCCAATTTTCTCAAAAATATGACGTGATAGAACTTTTCACGAATTCAAACTAGCGATTAAAAATCTTCGAGAAATGACATTCCACATGTCAAAAAAAAAGTCAAATTTTGTTGGACAGTGTAATACATAAAAAGCTATAAAATAATGATAATTACAAACTAACGGAAATTATTAACAATTGCAAATTGCCAATTTCTCCGAATTAGCTTTATAGATCATCAAATCTTTTTACACGATAAAAGTTACACGCACAAAAAAAAACGCACCAGCCACTTTAACGAGAAAATCAGGGAAAAAAATTAAAATTCTCTTTATTTCAGCTTTTATAGCTGTCATCTCATATAATTTCCTTTATAATTTATTTCCCTTATAATTATAATTATAATTCCTTTAGTGCAGAAATTCTATAAGTCGCACGTACCAAATAATATATTCTCCGTATGACATGCACGAACAATTCTGAGCTTGCGAAATTGTGATCGAAGGCATAACAAAAAAGATATTCCAAAATTAAAGTCGTGTGTATTACCGATTAAATCATAATTTTTATATAACAATTACTTTTTCCTCTTTCAAAGATTCGAAAATCCTTTTACAGCATTAAAGTATACGCATTAATATATGTTTGTGAGGTGAGGTTTTATGCCGAGAAAGATAAAAAAATTTTCTTAAAATTTCAATTTCGAAATTTTTTGTCGTTCTTAGCATAAACTTCACAGACATTTGCAGACACATATTAATGCGTATATTTTAATTCTGGAAAAGGATTTTTGAATCTGTAAAAGGAATAAAGTAATTGTTATATAATAATTATTAGTCGATAATACGGACAGCTTTAAGATCTCACGAGAATAAATCAAATAAGAAAAATAAACCTATTTTCGGTCAAAGCGGATCTTATAGAAGTGTTTAAATATTTCGCACGCGGAATGAATTTATACAGAATATTTATGATAAATATTTATTATTATTCATTTCTTAAAATGTTATATAAATATTTTATACATATTTTATATAAAACTTTATTCAACATATTAAAAATAGACTAAATATTTAATATTTATAAATTTAATAAATATTTTTGATAATTTTTATTTGAATTATAATGTCTTTTAAATATTTCTGTAGCATTTACTACAAGATTTGTAGTAAATATTTCATAATATTTATAATAAATGCTTATGATCTGTGCAATCTAAGACCACAAAAATATTTACAGAATAAGTCTTATAAATTTTATAAATATTTTATAAATTATATGTTATCTGGGTATGTATATATATATATATATATATATATATTCAATTCTGTAAATCGTATGCCGAAATCTTTTTCAATCTTGAAACGCAATCGTGAACAAAACTAGAATAACAATATTATATACTCAATTACTTATCAATTTAATATGATATTACTACCTGACTGAATCCAAATAATTTCGGTTCGAAGTTATACTCAATTTTCAGTTCTGATTCCTTTCATCGGTGGTCGTAACCGTTTAGATTTCGGTCTTTTTCGGTTACCCCGCAGACAATAGGAGTAGTAGAGTAAGTCTTAAAACCTTAAGGAATTGACCAATCAGTCTATTATTCTTCTCAAATTCGATTGTAATTGATCAATTTCTTAAGGCTTA
>Ga0157364_1009447_pt1 | contig 10082 bp, 7 predicted proteins | sample AttsexASBM2_FD_111476 | JGI IMG/M metagenome (GOLD analysis project Ga0157364, IMG submission 111476) | Fungus gardens microbial communities from leaf cutter ant in Ribeirão Preto, State of São Paulo, Brazil - Atta sexdens ASBM2 | ecosystem: Host-associated > Fungi > Mycelium > Unclassified ... | reverse complement strand
CACACACACACACACACACACACACACACACGCCCGCGCGCACAGATATTTGCAAACTACTGAATTAGACGCGTATAAGAAATTTTATTTTATAACGCCATTTTACAGAGCAAGAAAAGATTTATATATATATATATATTATATATATATATATATATATATATATATATTAATTTATATATATATATATTTATATATTTTTTTAAATTTTTAATATGAATTAATATGAATGATTGTGATAAAGAAGGAACAGGAAGCTTATGACACATCTTTATTATAACGTAACATATCATAAACATTAATTCCTAAAATTTTAAGGAAATGTTTGATACAGGTTCGGGCAGCTAGCGTGTATGCATTGGGTACATTTATAAACAGCGTTACAACCAGAAGCGAGCACGCGAATAATATCGATCAAATTATCGCTATGACACTTATTAATACAGTTTCTCACGATATGTGTCCATTAGTTAGAAAAGTAAGTTAGATTGTGATTTGGAATTGGTAAACATTGGCAAATTGCTGACAAATTATGAAATTGTCTATGCAGGAATTAGTTGTGGCTCTACAATGGATGGTACTACATTTTGAAAATTCCTTCGTTACATTAGCCATGGCCGAGGAGAATAGTCGAAAGGATCTTGTTGTAGAAACTTTATCCCCATTCAGCGGTATGAGACGCATTAGCTCGCGCGATAGATTGAAAATGTTGTCACCCAACAATACATACACCATAGATACGACCGATGGATTTGGATCACAGGATCGCATCAAAAGAGTATCATCTTCATCGTCTATTAGCAGTCTAGGTAAGGAATGCCGAGAGATTTTTGGGAGAAGTATCAAGTCAATTAATACCTTCTGTTTGAACACTGAATCGAATAGTTACTTGTATTGATTCTTTCGTGTGTCAGGTAATAATTGGGAGTTCGTGAGGAAACCTTGCGAGTCACTTGGTAATAATGATTAGAAGTTTCGTTGCATGCATTATACATAGTTTATGCTTTTTATTTTTGCAATTGTGCAATTTTCACCGATAAAGTGCTTTTTGCATAGGCTTTGTATAATAGCAATATTTTTTCTTTTTTCATTCAAATAACTTTACGATAGCACGACATTTTATATGAATTTTATGAAATTGTTTATCGCAGGTCACAGTTCTCTTGGAAACTTACCGAGTCTTTCCTATGGTAGTGTGTATATGAAATTATGGCATGGATTGTGTAATCTCGACAATGATCCTCATCCAATAGTTGCTGCTATGTCTCAAAAAGTTACCAATCACATTCGTAATAAGGTATTAATATCTAAGGTATAAGATCTTAACATTTAAAGTTTAATTATATAGTTTTTAATTGTATAGTTTAATTGTATAGTTTTTAATTGTATAGTTTAATTGTATAGTTTAATTGTATTAATTATATATATTTTGTTATTTAAAAAATTTTAGGTGAAAGCATCTTCTACCCCTAAAGAGGTAGTTGAAACAAAAATTTCCTCTTCATTATCTCTTCCGCCGTCTCCGTCAAATCGAACTGGTTATTTGAGGTCGGTTAAAATTTTTTGTATACAAAATTAATTTTGTAATTTCAGTCTTATTGTAACAATTCCTTTTACATGCTTACTATAGTAAAGGGGAATCACCACCGGCTGTCAACTCTGGAACAGATTTGTTGCGTTCTTCGAGAGTTTTAACGCATGGTAGTCGTTCGAGGAAACCCATTCCTAATACAGTAAGAATCATTTGTTGATTTGTTTTTTTCTAATGTTAACTTTTTTAACGAATTCAAGTGATAACAAAACATTGGACAAATGTAAATTGTTTAAATTCTATTTTCCAATTTTATTTTTACAATAAATTAAAAAAATTATTTCATGTACTTATTAAAATATTGAAGGATCGGCCTATTTTATAATATCCTCTTATAATTTTAGATATCTGAAGAGGCAGACGAAATACCCGGAGCTAAAACTCCATTGACTACCTCTCAATTTGTCGAATGGAGTTGCGCGCAGTTTGCTCAGCCGGTTAGTTTAGAAGACGAAATGGACGATGTAGAGAGTAGACCATATCTTGAACGAGAATGGCGGTAAGAACCATTTAAACTTTTATTCTCTAACGCTAGTTCTCTAATTTTAAAATAAATTCCCATTAAATTTTTGCTTTTATAATACGAAATATACATTATACATCGATTATGATCGCAGATTTATACGTAACGCAAGGCAAAAACAAGATGCAAGAGAGGAACAATTGCGTGCGTCACAAAATAAAATAGAATCGCAAGTGTATCATACGAGGTGTTCTCAATCACCTCAAGTTCTGGTTTTTCATCCATTTGAACCACATTTGGCCGTGGCATTGAAAGATTGCTTCGGGTATTTGAATTTTCTCATCAATAACAAATATATGTTATTTAAAATACAATAGATAAGCATAAAATACAATAGATAAACATAAAGAGAAAGATTTTCTAATTAACACTTGTTAAAAATTGTTTCAGCATATGGGATTATCAAAATAGCACAAAGTTGACTTATTGTATGAGTTATGGAAACAAAGTAAAATCGCGCATCACAGCACTTGAATTCATCAACTCTCATGACTTAACTTTGCTGATGGCAGGTTCTGATGATGGTTCCGTACAAATCTGGAAGAATTATAGCGGTACGATAAGCCGTGATCCGATTCTACTTACAGCTTGGCAAGCATTGGCTGACGTGCAACCTGCAACCAAGACTTCTAGTGGTATGTTATAGAGAACACACATATTCGAGATTCTGTTATACATTTATCTCACCTATTGTAATCGCTGTTTTAGATTTTAATAATTTTAATAATTTTTTACATCATTTTTCCTATATTGTGTACATTCTAAAAATAATCCTGTATATTTTTTCGTACTATACTATTAGTGAAGTATAATCAACAATATATTTGCAGTGACAGCGCGACTCGTTACAAAATGGGAACAAAAATCGCTTACTCTAGCAGTAACGGGCGACGTCCGCATTGTAAGACTCTGGGATGCAGAAACTGAATTGAAGAAGCAAGATATTCCAACAGGCGCTGATTGTTGTACCACATGCATCGATGTTGATGGCACAGGTTGTTTAAAAGAAAAATTTTTTTTTCCTCGCTGTTAATAGTTTCTTAATAAAAAAATATACAATTCTCATTTAAATCCAATCACATTTAATTAGAACAGAACTTGTTTAACAAGTTTACCTCTCGTCTAATAGGAGATTCAAATATCAATTAATTAATAAACAAGATAGCAAGAGAGGAATAAAAAACTTTACAGTATAACATCTTAATGTTTAGTCAATTAATAAACAGAGATAAATTCTAGTATTTCATACAGAGACAGATTTGATTTTTTTTAAACTTATCAAACTAGAAAATTATCTAATATTACCTCGCAATTAACACAACCGGTACTAAGGTCCGTAGGAAAAAGGGGCGAGCAACAGCTGATGTTCTAAACTTTAGATAGATGAGTAACTTCCGAAATAAGTGTCATCTCTATTGATTAGTTTAATGCAATTACTAACCGATCGATAATATAGTTTCATATATAGTTTCTCAACATTCGCGCATTACATTTTTTGGTTTATATATTACTATACATCATTTCTTGTTGCATCAATATGAAATGAACATCATGTTAAAATTTGTTCTGCAATATTTTATAGGTGCAATAATGGCACTTGGCTGCGGCGACGGATCGGTTCGACTTTTAGATCGGAGATTGCCTCCGACAGAAGCAAGAGTGATGACTTGGAGGGAACACACTGCTTGGGTGTCGGGTACATTTTTAAGGGAATCTGAAAGATCTGCACCGCAACTATTTACCGCATCTTCCACAGGTGACATAAAAATCTTTGATCTTAGGAAAAATTCCTCCGTGAGCACAATTCAAATAACACCAGGGATTGCGGCATTGACTGTGCACGAAATAGCTGATGTTTTCGCATGGTGAGTGCGATTAAACTTATCTTTTTAATATTAATAAATTTATAGCTAATCAAGCCATTAATATATATGTATAACTATTGTGTATTTTGTTAGCTGTAATTTCTTATATTGTTTTAATGATAATCTCCTATATTTTCTTTCTTAAATTAGAGAAAGATGAAAAAGATTTTTGTTTTAGTGGCACCACAAGTCATTGTATCAGCATTTACAACATATTGGGACAACATCTCAATACGCTGAAATTTCACGAAGGATTTATGGGTACACGCCTCAGTCCAGTAAGCTGTCTGAATTTTCATCCGTATCGCGTAACTTTAGCGGCTGGTTTTGTGGACAGTACCTTCACGGTATACGAATCACGCAGGTGACTATTAGAGATGGAACTCGTGTAAGATTCTTGTAAGATTTTGTAAATTTATAAAAGCACCTGACGTTCTTTTTTGCGTGCGCCTTTGCGTATTGCAATATTCGATGAAATTAGGGCTTTTTGTTTCCGGTGTTTCCGCGAGAGAATCACAGAATAACTATCTTACGTCGATGATAAAGCCTCCATTTTCCCGCCATTTCTTTTCGTATATTGACGATCTGCCTGCTATTTCATGCAAAATATAGAGAAAGAACGTAGTTGTAGCTTTTGTGATAAAAATGAGAGTGGGAGGGAGGATTAATTAACCAAAGTATTTCGAGACGACCAAAGAATAAGTTACTATTTTCTTGTATAAATATTATATCAAAATAGTCATAGATTGACTATCTTATATGATTTTTACGCATAAAATAGTAATTGTAGATAGAACTTTGGTGTCCCGGGAAATGCCGATGCATAAAAATATATGTATTGTGATAAAAAGTTAATGCGAGTTTGTGTAATCAAGAAAAAGATTAATGTTTAACGAAAACTTTACGATCCGTACAGTGAGAGATAATCTCAATTATTGTGCCATGTAATGTGCTACTTCAGAATTAAGCTGTTTCCATACAGATTGATATAACTAAGATATTTTAATTACAGAATCAATCATACTGTGGCTGTGTAAATACGGCTCGCATTATATGCATTTTTATAAATTACGTGAGTGACAATTGTTAGAATATACGTTTCGCTGTTGTTTGTCTATTCGATATATAACATTAATTTCCATTTTTAAATATTATTTCTATTATCGCTATTATTTCTATTATTCCTGATCAATAAAATAATGTAATTCCGTTTCGAACAATTTTAATCATTACTGATATTGTACAAACTTAAGTATGTAAGTATAATTTTGTAAGTAGCAAGATTTGACAAAATATATTTGTTACGTCTATACGTTTATTCGAGTGGCAATATTAGATATAAACCGTACGTGTGTGTGTGCAATATTTATACATCGTGATATTCATCGATCTAAATGCATATATATGCATATACAATTGCAGAAATTTCCAAATACCATTTACAAAGCTGAATAAGCGCGAAATACAATAATAGAGGGAGAGAACGGACATGATATTTTTTTATATAAATGTGCAACTTCCGATTTATTATTTATATAAATTATTTTACAAGCATTTTTAATTGTAAATGTTTAATCATGTACCCATTGTGGCTACAACGAAGCGTCGTGTCGTTTGAATTTTTATTTCTCAAGAGCCATTAGCAAAGCACTTTAATCATGTTATATACGTCCTATTAAGAGTTACTTAGTAAAGTATTTAGCGATTGCCGTAACCCCTCCCTACAGTACATACATGATGAAATTATTAATGATCGCAGTCACGCAATTGTATTGATATACAAATAACAATGATGTATTTTAAACAATATGATTATTTGGTAATTATGTTATATAGTAACTTGTTCTGTTCCATCCATGGTAAGATTTTTTCAGCAGAAGAACGTATAATGTGCTGATTCTCGTGAAAATAGAGAAAGCAATCTAGCTTCTTTACGGTGCGTAATATAATATATGAACAAGTTATCGCTAAGCTAGGAATACAAGTAGAGCGCGTTGATATTATACGAGCAAAAATTGATTATATTATTGTAACGATAGACACATTGTAAATATACATAAAATAGGATATTCTCGCCGTAGAAAGAGAGAGAGAGAGAGAGAGAGAGAGACTGCATAGATAGCTCTTGTATCTCTCTTTATATCACACGATAGAGTTTTGTTATTGACACGCTGCATAATCTAGTATGCGATAAAGCGACGAGAATTGATGAATTTGCGTGCGGTATTATAAGAGTTCTACCAATCGCAGATTTGTACAGATACATAGATGCAATACGTAGTGCCCGATGTACTTAATCGCTCATTGTCGATTATGGAAATCTACGAATCTGAGAATCATGCGTTTCTGTGTCTCTCTCTCTCTCTCTCTCTCTCTCTCTCTCCCTCTTTCTCTCTCTCTCCCTCCCCCCTCCCTCTCTCTCTTTTTCTTTTTATCAAAACAATTTGTTTTTCTATATTTCACTGCTAACGAATTTGGGCGTTAATATTATCCATTGTGTGTATCCATTTATTTCGATAGACGCTATCTATTTTTAGTACGTACCACTGTGCCTGTTAGATTAGTCATTCAACGTCGTTTTTGTCAATAGCACAATTTTTATTCTTCGTTATTTCACTTATTTCAATTCTCAATATTGCACTTGGATAAAAAACGATAAAACAATAAGATTGAATAAGAGAACATGAAGAGAATAAATCATACTTTAGTCGAAATTTAACATTTTAAATTATATTTATATTGCTGCGGAATACTAGTATGGAAAGAACATATCTTAGCCGAAGAGCTTAAGTTAATAGCATTTTTCTTCTTAAAGAAAATGAAAAATAAGAAAAATTGATTTAAAAATTTTGCTATAAAAGTTATGTGTGTGTAACGGCTTTAAATAAATTTTAAAGTTTAAACTTTCGTAAGAGGAAGAGGAAGAGATTGGATGTGAAGACGAGATTAGAGTGGCAATTGAAATTTTGATACATCAGAGATTACTAACGCATTGTAGCCAAATAAAAATTTACATTAATTATTCTTTCATTACAAATTGTAAAAATTCAAATTGTTCATTTCAATCTCGTACCTATATATCTGCGTACGATCTTCTCTTAAATTTTAGTTATATTTCATGAATGACATCCATATGAATGACTTAAAAAGACACGGATTTGAGAATGTATGGATGATATTTCAAATAATCAATAACAAAATTATGAAAAAATTACAGATTATTTGAAATCATTTAAAGGTGACCCTACACGGTCAATAATACTGAGCAGTAATACTGACAGTATGCATAAATCTTTTTAATATTTTTACCATCTACACGATCAGTATTATGGATAATATATTTCATTTTAATTTTACGTACAATATCTATTGCATTGTGACATACTGTGACATGGATCTTAATAATATTGGATGCTTGAGAATCAAAATCTAGATCAGTATCCTATATCCTATCTATCAATCGCAGATTTGTATAAATACATAGATGCAATACGTAGAGCCAGATGTACTTAATTGCTCATTGTCGATTATGGAAATCATGCATTTCTGTCTGTCTGTCTGTCTCTCTCTCTCTCTCTCTCTCTCTCTCTCTCTCTCTCTCAATCCAATAATCAATATTAACCACACACGATCAGTATATTTGTCAATACTACAGTATTATTGATCATGTAAGGTCATCTTAAAAGTAATATGACAAATCTGGTAACGGTTTACTATCTGAGTTGTAAGTTATTTTAATAAATAATAGTATTTTTTAAATCTGCTCTAATAAAAATGTATGGAAATGTATTATATAAAAGAAATGACACACAAAAATCTCAACTTTTTAATATAAGTACATTATGTATTCAAAATTATTTATGTAAAGTTATATTGCGATGCATGAATTGTTCAGTAAATAAACAAAATATTTATTTATTTTATATCTTTGTAATTAATCAGTGAATCGCGATGAAAATTTTAAGTTATTTTAAATATTTAAAGTACTTATAACAAAAATTAGATTTTTATTATTATTTTTTAAATTTTAGTTTATAACAATAAAAATAATTAAAATAAATAAACTATATAAAAATATGTTGTTCAATAAAAACGGAATGTTTTGAATATAACTTTTATACATATATATATAAAATTTGTTTAAAATATTAATATTAATAAAATATTAATATTTGTAAAAATGATGCTCATACATCCTTAAAAAGATTCACAATTTTTTTTATCGCCTAGCGATGATGGTAGACTGGTTCTGAAAAAGATTCGTAACAGTTCGAAGATAGTTTTTCCGCAAACGGATATGCTAAAAAAAATGTATGAATTTTTATTCAACATCTTGTGTGAGAAATCATACAATATAATTTCATAAATTCAATTATTAACGCTACAAGCTGACATCTTGTCACTGTAGCTAAATTATGAGATGCGCAGTACAGAGAAAAATCGAGAAAATCCTTTTTTTTTTCACATGATTTGATCGCAACAAATTATGGTTTTATGCCATAAGCATGCATATGTATCCAAATATAAACTTGATGAAATTATATCGATTATTCTCGTAAATACATAGTTTCACAATAGCTGCTCTACTCTTATGTATATGTGAGTATAACTCGACCGACGAGTACATCGCGCCATTATTATATCGTTAGTTAGCAATAATTGCGCTAAGGATTCGCAGACGCTTATGAAATACTTATGAAAGAATGTCAAATACGAAGTATCAACGATTTTGACACTGTATGCTGTTGCTACATTTGTGTAATTATGTAATTGCCTCGTAGTTAAATACAATATTATCACGTTACGCCGATCTTGTGTAAATAAGATAAATTTGTAATTTTATTCTTTTCTTTTTCCTTCTTATTTTCTATACTTATCGATATATCTATCACATTAAGGATCGTTGCAGACATATTGGGATCACAAGGAGGAAAAAAAATTTACAAATATATAAAATGTGACTGGTTTGAAATCGTTGGTGCGATTTCTTCTTAATTCGTTGCTCGCGCGCAATGCGTTAGTGCAAGGTTGTCGGCATGATTTATCGACGATATGTATTAATTGACGTGGCGGAAGGTTTATTCAGGCATGAATTTCTCGGCGAATCATGTATTCGTGCATGCAGAATGCACCGCGGGTGGCAGTGGTTGAAACGGCGCAATAAGAACAGAGCTTTTTGTTCTTGTTTTTAGTTTTAGTTCCATCGCGTTCCCAGAATAGAATTTAACGTGCATGGGACGATCTTGTTGATTGATTTCACCGTGACAATTTCACCGTGGAATTCGTCGTTATCATTCGATCAGGAACGTGATGCTATTTCATGCTACTCCAGACGTGTGATGTGTGACTCGTTTCGTTGTATAACGACAGATATGCTTTGAGAGCTAATTTATTACTTTCATTAATGAGTTTAATTTTGTATGTCCAAGAGGGATAATTTATCTTATAAATACTAATAAGTCGTTCGCATCACATTAATTATATCATTTACGCTTGTTCTTTTGTGTTAATTACGTGACTTTCTTAAGTATTTCTTATGACTTAAGGGAATCCTAAAGACAAGATTAGATATATTGTAAATAGCAAATGATTTACATATTAGGTGTACAACTTTGCTTCCGCCGTTTTCCTATAGATGGCTTTAGCGGTAGTGGTGGTTGAAATAAATAGATCATAGACGTCAATAAACTTGGGCATCTGTCAACATAACCACATAGAAACATTAGTCGATTTGTGTCTGCATCATAAAATTATTCTCGATTGAAAATGTCAGTTTACGAGCCAAATTCTCGTCATTTCCGGGAGGTTTTAATTTTTTGCTTCAATATGAAGAAATCTGCGGCTGAGGCTCATCGAATGCTCTCAAATACTTATGGTGAGGCCGCTATTAGCGAAAGAACGTGTCATGAGTGGTTTCAACGCTTCAAGAACGGTGTTTTGACGTCGAAGACGTCTTCAACCGGCATAGCGGTTGAAGAGAGAAGATGCAGAATTGGAGGCATTACTTGAGCAAGACTCGTGTCAAAATCAAGAAAAATTGGCACGATCATTGGGAGTGACTCAACAAGCCATTTCAAAACGCCTCAAAGCCATGGGAATGATT
>Ga0157364_1009446_pt1 | contig 10082 bp, 4 predicted proteins | sample AttsexASBM2_FD_111476 | JGI IMG/M metagenome (GOLD analysis project Ga0157364, IMG submission 111476) | Fungus gardens microbial communities from leaf cutter ant in Ribeirão Preto, State of São Paulo, Brazil - Atta sexdens ASBM2 | ecosystem: Host-associated > Fungi > Mycelium > Unclassified ... | reverse complement strand
TGTGTGTGTGTGTGTGTGTGTGTGTGTGTGTGTGTGTGTGTGTGTGTGTGTGTGTGTGTGTGTGTGTGTGTGTGTGTGTGTGTGTGTGTGTGTGTGTGTGTGTGTGTGTGTGTGTGTGTACATATACGGAAGTGAAGGTACACGGGTCATAAACTTCCTAACAGCTTCTAACCTAACAAGGAATATAACTTCAATAAGACTACTCTCCATCGGCATTGCAAAAAGGACTTACGCGAAAACAGTTCCGTAAGATTTCGAATAATGCAGGAAATGCGGAAGAACTTCATTTAACTCGAAAGAGTAAGAAAGAATGGCAAATTCGATGATAAAAATAAAATTTAAAAATGTCACACTGGTTAGCCGTTGTTATTTCTCTTTAGTGCTTCCCTCTGCCACTTGCTTAATTGAAAGAATCAGCTTATTTCTTTCTTACTGATTATGGCGACGGCACCTGATGAGATTTTATTCGGAAAACATGAACCGTTTATCCGTTATTTATGAAAGTTGAAGAAGAATAAAATGGAATGAAATAGATTATTTCTTTATCAGATATACCCATTGTTTAAATAAAAATATTAAATATAATCGCTCTACGATATTATTATTATTACAACGCAAGAAAGTAATAAAAAATAATATAACTCCAACAATTTTTTTTGTCTTATAAATATAAAAGAAAAGAATGGTTTTATTAAAGCATTAAAAAATTTAACTATAGATTTGAAAATAATTTTATATAAAGTGTCCCAAATTTAAATGGTCAAACTTCGAGAATGTATAAGGGATCGATAAACTAAAAAAAGAAGATCTTTAGATATATAATCGTTTTTATTTCGTTTTGAAAAAAAAATCGCAAAAAGAGACAAATAGTAATTTTCATTTTTGTACTTATATATTTATTACTTATTCATTCAGAGACTATTTATTCATTCATATATTTATTTCTTATTTATGAAAAGTTTAATGTCTTAATTACGGTCGAAGCTGAGTCTTAGATGCTTTTAAATAATCTCTATGTGAATTTATATACTAAATATGTAATCATTTGAACTGTACGCTAAAATGATTTTCAAACTTATAAATTAACACAATTAAACTACTAGTAATATCGCAAATTAAATTGATAAGCAATTTTAATTTGATGCTCAATCTAACATCCTATTAGAAAGATGTTAATGTGCTGAAAAACTATAAATAAATTTATTGTAAAAGATATTACAGATTTTCAGTACATTAACATCTTTCTAATTGAATGCCAGATTGAGCAAATTATTAAATTGCTTATCAATTTAATTTGCGATATTATAGTAGTTTAATTGCGTCTATAACTGCGTCTGAAAATCATTTCAGCACGCAGTTCAAATGGCTACATGTTTAATATATAAATTTATATAGAGATTATTTAAAAGCGTCTAAGGTCTGGCTTCGACCATAATAATAGGCATTAAATTCTTACTTATTGTGTATTCACGTATACAGGCTTAATAAATTGGGCTTAATAAATAAGTGAGAATGAACAATAATAAATAAATTATTATTGTTCATTTACACTTATTTATTTACGTTATCATTTGCTTAATGCAGATATTGTTCAAAATGTCGGCCTCTTGCAGTAATGCACGCGTTGCATCTTATACGGATATTTCGTGTTGCAGCCAAACACTGATTTGATCAACGTAATGATTTGCCGATCCGACTCTTCTGTCTGGAAATCAGGACGCGTACTTTCATATACTGTCTTTAAAACATTATCGTTCAAATCGTGCACAAAAACAATAATATTTCGCTTTGATAACAATAATATTCCGAAAATTACATTTTGTCTTTTTTTGCGATTTTCTCCAAAACAAGGAAAAAATGATTCCTAAAAAATTTTTTTTTCTTACTTTATCAATTTCCCAAAATTTGGCCATTTAAATTCGGGACATCCTAAATAAACCATCAAAATATTTTTACAAGATATATTTTTACTCAAACTGATTGCTAGAATGTTTTTTGTATATTATGACACGTTCACTACTGTAATCCCTCAAAATGAAAGTGATTTTTAGCGAGAAATATGAAAAAAATAATAAAAAATTCTCTAACCAACAGATATCAAAATAACTAACAATTACAAACCAAAAGAATCGTCGCTTCATGTGAAAGTCGCGCGCCCTGTAGCAGGGACGAGGTGAGGTGAGAGATATATCTTAATACATCTTGTAAAGATCAATGTCTTAAATAATCTCCAGAACATTTTAATCGACAATCATTTATTAAAAAGTTATTATCAAATTGATCATAAAATTGAAATATGATTATCAAATCAAATATTAATTATAGAATTTTTTTGCTCATGTTCTTTACTAAAAACACTTTCAAAAGTAACTTTTATTTTGAGAGGCCAAGTTATCGTAATCGCCCCAGCATTGTCATTAACACTTAAGTGTTCTATAATATATAATTACTTTTGATGTCCGACAATATTATTTATTACAGATCTATATTTAGAATAAATCTTTGAATTTTTATTTTAGCAAAACCGTTCTTTTTACGCATAAAATTGCTTTTTTTTAAATTTGAAATTGTTAAAGAAACATTTACTATAATAATAATATTTATTACAGTACCAAATTTTCAATAAACAAACAGTATAATATTGAATTCAAGTAGATTTCAATAATGTAGTTGCAATATATCACAAGTGTATGACAAATAATTTTGTATAACGATACGGTTCGTAAATACATCATTTAGACTTTCCTCTGAGGAGACATTTTGCAATGTTAAATTTTGCTGAGATAGGCATCGTATTACAGATGTCATAATGAATCATTTTACAACAGTAACCAGCTGGATATCTATATGCGTACGAATGAGAATCGTCAACGATAGATTGCATGCGTCAGAACGTGAAAGATAACAAGCAATTACCGTTCCAGCGATCTCTTCGACAGCGCGGCGCGGCGTGGCGCGGCGATGCAGTATCGCAGGACTAACGATGGACGCGTTTGTCCGATGCATACTCAAGCTCGATATTGCACATTACATTATGTCTCTCGTTCCCCTCTGCATCGTGAAATAGTTTCAGTTCCTCTTTCCGATTTCGCCCGTTTCACTGCTTTCATATTCGATCCGCACACGCGGCTTCCGCTTTTACATATACGCATATATATACACGTACTCTCATACCAAGGTTCGCAGTAGCCAGATGATTTAATTGATTACACAGGAATATGAATTAGAGCGGGAAGAAAATTAGGAGAATGACGGAGAAAGAGACGAAATAGGCAACATATATGAGATACAGTTCTTTCGTTTCATGATGTATTTCGATCTATGATTTCGGAAGTGAAGTGCGATGGCGAACAATTAATTCATATCAACTCATATAGCAATTTCTATTTAATCACACGCACATTAATGCGACAATAATTGTGCATACGTTAACGCATGCGTATGCGCAAAAATGTTTGCGTATTCCTTCTAAAGTGGCTCGTATTGGAACATTCTACGATAATTGATTACGTCTGATAACACAGTTGACATATTTCATTATTATGCTAATTATATATTGATATAATTAACATTGTATATTGTTTTCTTTGTTTAATTAATACCTATAATTAATATGAGTTTTGTTTACGTTTCAGCGTAAATTCAATATAAATTTTAATATCGTTATTGTTTCATTTGTAACTTATGTCAATATTACTGTTATTAACACAGATAGAAAAAAGAAGATAAGCGGAATATGATAACCCAAATAAAATAACTAATAATTCTGAGATTCATTACAAGTAGAAATTTTCGAACGAGAGCGCTTCTAAATTTCATGCTAACTTCGAAGTCCGCCATGAACTTTATATACAACGTGCAGAAGTTTAAGACTTACGGGATTGCTGGAGTCCAACAGGATCTTGGATGTAGCCGAGCTGACATTGTAGATCAATAAATTGCCTATCTCATCACGGTAGAGGATCTCGTCTCCTACAATAAGAAGATACATGAGCGGGAATTGAATTTTAAATTAATACACCCGCACAACATAATATCGTAACATTTCGTTATTTCGAGAATTGTATTGCATCGCTGCGATTAAATCCACGCATTAAATATCTTTTTTCGCGCAAAATCTCATTTCATCATAAATTATAATAAAGTTTCCCGCGTGTTTTTACGTTTGTCCCGGAGTAATGATTAGTTACTATCCTGTGTTATAAGATTCATGTTTATTTATAAATGTTGAAATTATATAATATTGCTGCATTGTTGTGGATTGCGAACAATCGCTTTTAAATACGATAAAAGTATCTAACGTAAACGTGTATTGTAATTGTGCGCGCATGTGTAACTCTGATTAACAATCTGATTAATAATCACAAAAAAATTTTTGGAGAACAACTCAATCAGAATAAGTATTTTTTATAGATTCTAATACTGAATCTCGATTTGTAAACCATTTTGCTCCATGTCCAGTTTTTTAGATAATCAAGAAAAATGATAGAAAAGTCTATCAAAATTAAAACATTTGAGGAAAGAGCAAAAGTAATATAACATCAAAATGTACAGTCCTAGAATTAATTTAAATATATTTTGGTAAGTTTGACAAAGTAAGGAATAAAAAAATTTTGTTTTTAGTGTTAGGTATCCATCATATGGCCTAAACTACCATAAAATAAATCGATAATCGATAAAATACCGTTGTGCAATAAACAGTCAGTTGATCTGCATAAGCCACGGAATATTTTTCTAAAAATATTTTAATTGTTATTTTTGGAAGATAAGTTAGATTAAGTTAAGCACAAAGTTTGACATAAAATGTTATCAGCATAAATTTATGCGATGCGTATACATATAAGGCTATAATTAAATTGTAAAATAAAATTTTTGTTAAACTTGTGTCAAAATATATTTAAATCAGTTCTGGGATTACATTTTAATCTTTTCTTAAATGTTTCAATTTCTATAGTTTCCTTCATTTTTCTTGATTATCTAAGGAATTAAACGTAATAGAGCAAAACACGAATTCGAATACAGTGAGCAAAATCTATACAAAACATCTACTCTGATTTGAATTGCTCTTCAAAAATTTTGTTGTAGTCTTGTGTAATATATCTATAAATGAAAATAATGAGCAGTATAAACAAATATCATCTTTCTTATCTTTCTTCATCTTTTGCAAATCTTACGAAAAATCCCTTACTGCTTCAAAGACTTTTTCCAAAAATTTTTGTTTTCCGATAAATACGATTTCTGGAAATAGTCGCAACGCTGTTCTCTATTAGACCGTGCAAAGATGGAACTTGTTCGGGAAAGATGATTGATTAATTTGCTTCCACATCGTTCGTCTGCCTTTGTGCATTCTTCCCGCGAGAAAAGGCAGACGTAGTTTCCTTCAAAAGCGATAGAAGCTGAAGGAAGAGATGTAGAAAGAGAAAAAAAAAGAAGAAGGAAGACAGAAACGAGTAAATTTCGTAGACAAGAGTTCATCCTTCTCGAAAATCGATTTTCACGAATTGATAGTATGTCGTTTCATCAATCTTAGTGAGACTGGCACCGTAAAAATCTTTAGCATAAGAAGCGTTGAGTTAGATCGCGATAGACCATGAATAAGAAATATTTTTATCGTTATCGAGGAAGCATAAAAACAGAGAAAGAGATAAAAAGACAAGAGGCAGGAAAGGAAGCAAGAAAAGGCAAAAAAAGTAGAGAAAAAAAGTATGAAAAATGGTGGTAAATGCACAATGAACAAAAGTTGGAAAAAAAAATAATCGCGAAAATAACAACCGTGGAAAGTCTTGCAAAACGAAAAAATGGTTCGGAATGTCTCATTACAAATGAGTTCAAATGTAATAAATAATACGTGATCGTTTATAAAATTTATTCTCTCACAGTCCCGTTTTTCTGACTAAAAATACTTTATTATTTTAATTTTTTTAATGAAAATATTTTATTATTGTATTCGCGCGCGCGCGCGCGTGTGTGTGTGTGTGTGTGTGTGTGTGTGTGTGTGTGTGTGTGTGTCTGAGAGAGAGAGAGAGAGATACTGTCGAATTTTATTAAAATATACCAAAAACAACATAATTTTAATTCATATTTTAAAAACAATATATAATATATTTAAATGTCTAATATTGAATGATATTACGGATGATTTTAAGTAAAAAAAAGCGTGATGAAATCTCTAATAATTATACATACGTATGCATAAGTTTTACACATATTTTCCATTTATAATATTTACTTTGGCTTTATATTTTTCAGTAATTTGAATGTGCGTGAAACATTGATTTTGGCTGTTAAACATAATTAAATTCAGCTCTGTTTCAAATAACTATACTAAATATTCTATACAGCACACCTATTTTCAATTTCTTGTGCAAGGTACTATATAAAATAAAATCGCTTTGTTGTTCAATTAAATTAATAATGACGGATTAATAAATACTGAACGTGTAATTCTATTGGTCATTGTGTAGTGCCATATTAAAATTATAAATGAATTCTGTTTTATCGCACCAACAGCGCACAATAGATTTTCGTACATGATTTTACGCCAACGAAAATTGAAAATTTTCGTGATAATTGCAGCGTATTGTTATTTCTCAATCAACAAAATCCTCAAACAGCTCTGTGTCTTATTCTATATGTATAAACTAAATAATTTTAATCAGAGCTTACATTTTATTCCTTATCATTGTTAATGTAATAAAGTGAAAAAATAGATAAACAAATATCGTAAACAAATATCACCAGTTAGAAGTCTTATCACAACGAATAATTATTCTTTTATAATTTAAAATTATATAAAAATTGTAAAACTTTATACTTATTTAAATATTAATTAAAATTAAGATTTTTTATAATTTTTAACCTTTATAATTAATCTATTTTTTAATTTTTAAAATTTAATTCAAATCTAAATTAAAATTTAATTTTATCTAAATAAAATTATTTATAATTTGAATCAAAGAATAAAATTCGAATAATAAAATTATTCACAGAATAATGAGAACTAAAAATAATAATTTCTATTGAGTTCTTTCAATCACGATAGAATATTTTTGATTACGTCATCTTCACATTATTTGTTTCCTAATAAAACAATAATATGCGGAAAGTGAATTACATTTAGGTGAACATAACACCGAAGATTCAACCGATTTCTCATGGCGGATTACACATTAACGAGACACCATCGCATCTTATGCGGGATTGTATCTCACAATGAGATATTCGCTATTACAACGTCCGGATGGTTGGAATAGACTCGACATCGTCTTTTGGGATTTCATAGTGACGGCGATGGGCGGGGAAGAACACGACGTTTACGATTTATCACTACTGACTGCGTATACCTTGCAAGAAATAGGCCGAAACGAAAAATGCAAACGAATAAACTTTATAAGTTGGCTTCCAGGCGAAAGCATCAGGCGAAAATATTGTGCGCCAAAGCGATTTAAATTTAAACTTTTTTTTAATGGACCGCAACGTTTAAAGCGTCAAAGTTACTAATTAATTCAATAACTATAAGCGATTCTGTTTGAAATTCTAAAAAACTTTTAAAAAAAAAACTTTTGCCACTCTTAACGTGATTGATATTTATCAAATATATTAAAATTTCAGTCAAATACTATACACAACATTTTATTGTAAAAATTCACATATTAAATTATTATTTTATCAAAATTAATTAAACTAAACATTTATTTATTTGTTAAATTAAGTTACTGATTTTAATAATTAACTAATTGAATATTTAATTTAATATATACTTTTTAACGATATTTTTCTAACATCGCAGATAGCAACAATACTTAAAGCTAACGTTACTTTACAAAAAAATGTTTTTTTTTTATTACTTTAAATTAGATATTGTATTTTTATAGGTTTTTAAATGCTGAAAACAATATCAAGTTAAATTTCATTAGCATATTAAGTATTTAAAATGATTGAGGTTTAATGTGCAAAAAATGGCTTTTCTGTGTTATTTAATACTTTTTGTTTATAAAAAATGTTAACATTGTTTTGAAATTGTGACCAGAAATCATGAATGTATTGTTCCACTATATAAAATGTATTTTTTTTAATTTCAATATCTTACTTTTCAGCCAAGCAATAAAGAATTCAAATACATGAAATTCTTCTAAGATAGTAAATCCGCTTGTAATAAGTCTTAATTTTTAGTGACTATTGATACATATAATTTATTGATATAAATTTCGTTGAATATATAGATACGTATGTACATATGTATACATTTTGATATCAAATGATGTATTTGCAATCTTTAAAAAAAAATAAATTCCAGTGTACATATGCAATAGATTCTTTGACACACAACAATTATCTTTAAATAGGCTAGCCATATGCAACAGATTGAACACAAAACTGGAATGGTTGGTCTCGAGACGCAATAACGATAATATTAATGTAAAATGTAAATTACTATTGAGAGTACTCAATAATTTCAACAAACCACAATTTGATAATGAAAGGTTGATAAATAAAGAGTTTACTTTCCAAAAATCAAAGATAAAAAACTTGAGTTTACTTTCCGACATATAATCAGTGTAAATGTATCGACGACGGATTACTAGAATTTTGAATATAACATTACTAAGACCAAAAGCAATTGGTTTATAAACTTTAGTAACACTATTATTCTAATCGAAGTTCAATCTTTACTACAGCTAGGTGAGAGCTTTTATTTGCGAATGTAATGTCATGGCAATCTCTATTTAGAATTTATTAAGAATTTGGAACATAACTTTCAAAAGATCAAAGGCTCTTGTCATTAATCAATCAAGTAAAATGATACTATTTATCAAAAGAAGTAAAACGATAATAGATGAGCAAATTTGGTCTATGTATTTAAAAACGAAAGATTTTGTTAAAAACAATCAGGATGTATTATTCACACATGCAGATAAGAGTGAAGTGATTGCTATAGACAAGGTTGAATATATGAGCAAAATGGAAACGATGCTGGAAGATACTGACACGTACACAAGAGTCACCAAATCCGATTAATAGAATTATTATATATTATTGATTTGAAGAAGACATTGAGAAAGAGGAAGAACTCGGATATGATTAATGAGACTAATTATAAATTTCTGAATAGATTGAATCTAATACTACCACGTGCGTATGTTGTCCCTAAAATTTATAAAGATGGCGCATCATTACGTATCATCATTTCATCAATTATAGGGAGTCCACTACACAATTTAATAAGATTCTTACACAAGATTTTGGTTAATAACTTATCCTCGTCTAATAATACAGTTCGTAAGAGTTCTTATCTCATTAAGAATATTTGTAACATAAAAATCTCAGATAAGACTGAAATTCTATTCACTTGATGTGGTTTCTCTCTTCACTAATGTGCCTGTACATTTAGCGATTGAGCATGATGGTTAATAGCAGATGACATTTTATTCAAAACAATATGTGTTTGACTAAAACAGAGTTCATTGACGCAATAAAAATAGTTTTGAACTCCACATTTTTTATATTCAATGACAAGATTTATAAGACAAACATTTGGAGTTGCAATGAGATCATCTTTATTTCCAATAGTCGCTGATATAGTTTTACAAGACTTAGAACTGACTTCTTTTACAACAACAAATTGATATTTGATTTACTATTTTAAGTACGATATTGACGACATTGCTCGTAATTTATAGAGAGAAAGCATTAATGAATATGTGAAGTATTTAACAATTACTCACGATTAAAATTCACACTGAAGGAGGGTGGTAATAGATTAAATTTTTTGGACGTAACATTAATAAAAAACAACTCGAACATTATCTGTGACTGATATCAGAAACCGATGTCATCTGGACAAATATCTTAATTATTTGTCACAACATCTCTTGTGTCAGAAAATCAGTGTTACTATAGGTCTAATAGACAGGTTCACTTTCTATCGCTTCATTCCATATAAAGAATTTTGATAATATTACGTGTATTAAAATTTTACAGAACAATTACTCTTTAAAACTAATTTTTTTCGTCATCAAAAAAAGATTACACCAGAAATTTGACATTTGGAAACAACGAAGTTCAAACCTTAAACAGAATGA
>Ga0157364_1009445_pt1 | contig 10084 bp, 6 predicted proteins | sample AttsexASBM2_FD_111476 | JGI IMG/M metagenome (GOLD analysis project Ga0157364, IMG submission 111476) | Fungus gardens microbial communities from leaf cutter ant in Ribeirão Preto, State of São Paulo, Brazil - Atta sexdens ASBM2 | ecosystem: Host-associated > Fungi > Mycelium > Unclassified ... | reverse complement strand
GTGTTTCTATAACGCGTTTCTATATATTTCTACGAAAAAAAATTCTCTTTTTTTATTAACAATTTTTACTCAGCAATTTCCTTATTATTGTAAAATGTTGCTATATTATACGTAAGAACTCAAATAACAAGCTGATATCATTTTGATATCAAAGTAAGGTCAAAGTAAGGATATCAAAGTAAGGATGTCAAAATAAGGCATATTTGCATGCTAAAATGATGACAAATAATACTTGCTACTTAAATTCTTTCACTTATATACTACAGCAATATACATCTTACAATATGAAAATTGTTAACTCTTAATATACACGATGATTTTTTTAGTTCTTTATTACATACTATATGTATAGATCGTTTTCATGATATATTTCATTAATTTTACAAGTGTACAAAACTTATTAAATGAGTGTTACATATACATATTTTAATATCTTTCAAAACTATTGGTCGGAACGAAAATTCGTAAATGCTACTTCATTTATATTATGTCTATATATTTTTAAAAATTGGCAAGTATATACCATTAGAGCAAAGTTTCAACTTTAAGAATCTGTTTTTGTAATTACGGTACGATGATTTTTAACGGAATTGTGAGCAATAAAAATCAAAATATCTCTTCCATTTATTCCATAATAATCCAGTAATCGTGGGAACATTAAAAAAAACGGTTTTATAGGGAAAACTTTAAGCTTTCAAGTTTTTTAAATATACATCAAGCCCACAAAATAAGAAAAAAATTTTATTTAGTTTACAGTTTTCTATATGTAAAAATTATTAAACGCATAGAAATTCAAAGGATGATTTTCAAAGGATTCAAAGGAGTGATTCAAAGGAGTGATTTTCTGCAAATATTGTAGAAATTTCAAGTTTTAAAATCTTTATTTAAATTTAAATTTTATTCATTTATGACTTGAATTAAAATTCGCGCTACGAATTTTTGTTCCGATCCAATATTTGTAAATCTGTGTATTAAAAAAAGACATTGTACATAGATATTATAATTACTTGATATTTTTAATACTTCAAAAAAAAAAGAAATGCTCAATACATCAATATTCAATCGTATCGAGTTAATAAAAAAGAGAATTTTTTTTCTTAAGAATATATCACTTGCTATAATATATTACTTGCTTAAGAGAGAGAGAGAGAGAGAGAGAGAGAGAGCCGATCTCGAAATTAGAATGGCTATCATATTATCGAAAATCATGATGATCACATGTTCGCACCTCGGTTACGAGCAGGATAACGATAATGAAATCTTATGTCGCCGATCGCTTAATAGCCAATCATGCGTCACATGAGCGATCTTATCACGATGACGTGCACTTGAGGGTTCGATGCTGATCGGCACCTTCGTGAACGAGATAACCATCGCAAGTACCTGAAAAATCTAGATAAAATAACATCGACTGATATGCAAATGCCATTTTACGAAATTACCGAGATTGTTTCGCGGGTGTCATCCTCGATCAGATACGGGATGCCACTGGATTAATGGGCCGAAACTCGCAGGCGTATTAATTGAGCAATTTGAATTTATCTTCTCTTTTGGAATTAAATTATATCCCCTTCGATCTTTTTTTTTTAAACTCCTTAAATTGCAACGCGTCAAGCATCTGAACAAGTTTACATATCACACATAACGTTGGTCGCTAGATTGATTGACGTTCGTTGAATGTCTTCAGATAGTCGGATAGTTCTGTGTCTGCGGAAACCGGACGTCTTGATCTCGACGTGACGCAGGGAGGATGGTGCGGTCGGGGGGGGGGGGGGAGTTTTAAATGAAATCTCGATGGGATCGATTCTCAGACAAAACGACCACAAGACTCCACTTTTCCCCGATGCGACCTTCCTACGATCAGACGTCAGTTGGAGTGACATTGCACGCGATGCGACCGTGAGCCAGCCATCTGGTACCGAATTGTCTGTGTCGCCGTGCGCGACAAGTTCTCTCTTCGCGTTCCTGGACGCATTCGTTTTGCGACGCGATTCTTGAAGAAGAGAGAGAGAAAGAGAAAGAGAGAGAAAGGAGTGTCTTTGCGGTGTCGCCGCGCGGTGACACGCAACGCCCGAACGCCTTTCAGAGGGCAAGGATTCTTTGTTGCCCGGCATGCCCGAGGACGCGCGGTAGATTCTTTCTCTTTCGTGTTGCCCGCGACAAAGATTGTGCGCTTCGAGAAGGGGACAGATTGGTCACGAAGCGCCATTCACTGGTATACTACATGCTGGAATACCGATACACCGAGTTAATCTTATCGATTCTCTTGGAGAATGTGAGCGACTCTAAAAGTCGCATCGAAAAGCACTGTGACTGCATTTTTAGACATTCTCTTGCAAACTAAGGTCATTCCACTTTATCAACGGATATGATAAAGTGTCGCAATCGTAAATCCATTAATTTTAATCCATTAAATTTGAACTTTTAACCTTTTCCTGAATTGGCGATGAGAGATTTAGGACTCACTCAATTACGTCAAAAGAATGGTTTTGACAAAATATCTAAAAATTTAGATTGATACAGACCTAAAAATATATAATTTTATTAAACTAACAAAATAATTGTAGGAAATTCTTTGCAATGTTAAAGTTCTCTGTACATAATTATTTTAATGGTCAAAAAAGAAAACAAAATTATTTATCCATTATTAAGTTTTATATTTATGATCTTTTATTTACTCTACTCTTTATTATATGTGAAAATTAACTAATTTCACTGAAATCCAATTTTTCATATATAATTAGTACGAGATCTTTTCGATTCTTATTAAAATGCACTTCACGACAAAATGATTTTGCTCAAGTATCTAAAGATTTAGCTAGATAGATCGGAAAATAATTTTGTTGAATCATCAAAATAATTATGTGATGAACAATACTGCAAAAAGTTTTGACTCTAGCAATCAATTCGAGCGTCCTATATATTATTTTTACGGTCCAACAAAATTATTTCATATCTAAATCTATATAGCTACTTTTTAGATATTTTAACAAAATAATTTTTTTTCCGTGTAATATTCATATTTTATACGAGTTATGCTATTTTTATTCCTTGAAATTAATTAACGTCTTCTAATTAACATAAATTAAATAGGTTTTACAGCTCCAGCGTAACTTACAGATTTTCGCTCCGGAGGATTAATATCCTCTCTTTAGCATAACTGATAACGTTTGCGCATAAACTGAGTGAAGAGCATTTACTTCTCAGTGCGAATACTTAACGTCATTCCTTTTTCCTCTTTTAACTTTGACGATCTTCCGGAAGATGCACGCATTCTTCCTCGCAGCTCTCTCACGACCCCCCATCATATCGCGCAGCCACCGTCCATCGATTATGGCCATCCAACGACTGAATGCACGCACGTATATACACGCTCACGCATCCGCGCGCACGCACAAGAGAGCAGAATGATGAAAAAAATCGCATGACGAGTCGCGAGCGCATAAAAAACGGAAGACGCGCGCAGTTACAGCCCCACTGACTAGCATTAATTACGTCATTCTCAACGTTAACGGGTCGGGACGGCCGCGTAATGACACGCGGCGTATTATGCGTGCGTGTATGCGTATATGTGCGAACGCGTTAACGATCCCGCAACAAACGATAAAAGCGCGCGAGCGGATTACTCTTACCATTAACAGCCGTTATGTCCGTGTCACACTATGTATTGGAGATTAAAGGTGCGTTTGGGGAGACGCTATTAATGCTATTTGTGTCAATCTATCCTTGTTTTACGTCTAATAAACAACGAAGATAGAATGACAGAAATAGCGCTAATAGTATCTCCCCGAACGCACCATATGGATTGCAAATTGGAAATTAGAATTCATCCAATCGGAATAAAACGGATTAAAATTAAAATTATCTGACTAATCGAATTCTAATCTTTAATTCGCAATCCTCAATCCAGTGCGTAGCGTGACACGAGCATTTATAGGCCTTAAAAGTAAGTAGCGCGGGGAACAAAGTTGCGTCACCGTTCTTCGCGCAACGGTATCCGTTAAAAAGTCTCATAACCATCTCTTAGGGAATAATTTCACGTAGCTCACGGTGCCATCTTGGACACGACAAATGTCGGGATAATACTTATACATATTCTTATACAGCACCGCTGCCAGACGCGCTACAATAATCCTTTATTACGGTACGAGTTTATGACATTGTTACGTTCCATTATTTCCGACTGCAATCCCTGGCGACGTCCACCATACTCGCGGAATTTTGTAATTGCGGATTTACAGGGAAAAAAATGACTTGGCTATCCCCGTTCGAGAAGATAATTTTTCTTTAAAAAGGATTTATTATTTTTCACAAAAATAATTTTTGTTAAAAAATAATCAGTTAAACTAAACTGCTGTATGAATGTATCAAATAAGTAAAGAAGCATCGCATCAAGGCTAGATTTTGCTTAATAATATTTCTGTGTAAACTTTTGAATACATGTTCCAGTTCTTCAAATTGTGCGCTCTTTCTGAACACAGCCGGTCTTGCAAAAATAATTCTAAACTAAATTAAACTAACCGTTACACACGATGATTTTTCGATCTTTTACTACACTCAGGATTGTTTGTGTATCGAGTTAATTTTCGTCACTTTTACAAATACATCAAAATTATGAAGTAGTATATCTTTAGAGAGTATCAAAACACAGTTATATGTTAAAAAAAAAGAAAATATAGAGGCTTTTATTTAACGAAAAACGAAGAAAAGAAGTGTGCAGAATGATCCAATCATGTGTACTAAAAAATACACAATTAAATTAATCAACTTAATAATAATAATGATAATAATGCTAATAAGCATCTTAAATAAATTTTTACGACAAAATCGTTGAGGGATACCACAGTTGATGATGCTCGCGTGAAATTTTCGAACTCTGTGAAAGAGGATCCGATTTCCTCTTCGAAAGAGAACGAGACACGAGGCGATCGTGATGGCACGCCGGTACTTCCGCGTTATCAAATCGATGTCTCGTGCGCACCCTCGCGCAAGATGATAGTATTTCTGCGTACAAGGAGGAAGCACACTCCGGCACGCGATACGGAGATTAACGCGATACTTCGAGGAGTGGTAACTCCGCTTGCGACAGCGGGAGTATTCGTGAGTGTTAAGCACGTGCATAGCGAAGGAACGATTAAATCCGCTTACGTGCAGATCGAACGTCGCGCTGCCTCCTCTTCCTTTTCAATTCGCGTGATAAAACAGATGGATGTTGACAGACGTCGTGTAAGAGAGATTAGTCGGTAAAAAGTAAGGAGAGAGAATATAGATTATTCATGCAGATTAATAATTAGTTAAACGATAAGAATCCTGATTAGTCGGTCTTATTAGTATAAAGCGGCCTCTAATCGATCAATATTATTGCACAATATTTGATATTAAGGCTTCCAAAGGCCTGAGCCTCCAGACTTTGTTTTAATATTTTGTGAACTGATGACTCCATTTGGAATCATACCCTTTTATTTTATAGATTGTTTACTCGACTTTCATGAAAGTTGGTCTATAGGATAATTTAATAATATTGTATTCGAATCTCTGATGACAAAAATAAAAAAATCAAATTAGTTAATTCAATATGATGGATAGAATATTAAAAAAATGATCTGACTATTATAAAACTCAGTTTTAAGGAGTTTTCCATTGCGAAGTATTCTTTGTACTATTATTAAAAAAACAATACATCAAGTTTCTAATTTCACTTTTTTTGAAACTCATCATGCAAACAATTAGTATTGTTTTCTCAACTGATTTTCAAGCATTGATTATGAGTTCTGTGATTACAACTATAAATCTTTGTCCTTTATTAGAAATATCCTTTTAAATTCGACATTTTCAGTTACCTTTAAACTCAGCGATACCAGGAACTTTCTAAAACTGAGTTTCACGATAATCAGATTATTTTTCAGGACTGAAATAAAGTTGAAACATCTATAATTTTTAAAGATACATTTTCAGTAATTTTTAATTCGACATCTAGTTCTCGCGTATCATTAACCGTTTCCCTTGCTTCATAAGCAAGTGAGTTTTTACGAGCGATTAACTACTTCTTAATCAAATATTGTGTAACAATATTGATCATCTAGGGATCTGTTTTAAAATTCCTGGCCTCTCTTAAGTCTACTAATAATAAACAAGTCAAGTAACAACACAGTCTGAACAGCATGAAAAAAAAAAGTGCAAAAACGAGAAAGGAAACACAGAAATCCTGAAAGTATCGCGAATCCGAGGAACCAATCTTGTAAATATAGGGAAAGAATCTCATCTGCCTCTGTATTCTGTAACTCGTTATGACAGTATAACGATATCGTTATATTGTCTTTGCGCAGATTTTGTGATATGATAAAAAAGCTGCACAACAAAATAAAAACTCATAAAAATGACCAAGGCCGGTGATACCGCACGTTCTCTCGGATGCTCTCACGATCTCGCGCTCTGCTTACCGTCATCGCTGCGTTCGAAGTTAGAAAAGTGCCAGTGTAAAAGCCGAAGGAATTGCGCAGGTTTAGTTTAGTACACGCGCACACGCACACATACATACCCAAACTATAGTCGAACAGCTGCCGTGGCTATATAACGCGAGTTCAATGTTGAGATATCACGCGAGAGCGAGAGCAAACGCGCAGCAGAAGGAGATGTCGAGAGCACGAAGAACGGGCGAGCCGGACCAAGGGGTGGGCAACGGGGAAGGTGGCTGAGGAAGACAACTCGGTCCCTGAAGACAATGACCCGCCACTCAGGCCTTCATAAAAAGCACGGAATGTCACTGAATGACGGGTCGCGGGACCGGCTCGGTAAGTAATTCTTCGGCAATTACATAATTACTCGTGGTTAGCCGTTGCGCGTTAGCCCGTTGCACTGGCCTGGTGCTCTCGCGAAGGCAGAGAGGAGTCGTTACGATATTTACTACTATATAATGACTGCCCCTGAGAGAGACGACGAAGAAACAGACCACTGGTTACATGCGACATGAATGAGCGAGCGAGATCGAAGGCTTGAGGTTTAAGGACCAATGCGTCCTCGAAATACCGAATGGTCCATACTTCGCCTTCGAAGGACAGGTGAAGTACAGTCTTCCATAAGAGAAACGGTGTTTAGAGATCGTTGGATTTTCTGCTTTGAGAGAAGCGAGAGAAGCACGACATCGTTGAATGCAACAATGAAACGTCGCAATGAAATCTCGGGAGCAGAAGTCAAAAAAACGACGTCTCTCGGGATCAACATGCACACAATTTGCGATTTGTCATGTGTTTTTTTGAAGTCACTGTGAAAGGCTGACGTTTCAGGACCATTATGTTCTCCGGTCACGGTTTGATGTATTGAATAGCGGTATCGACAAATCAAAAACCTGACGTGATTGGGAACTGACACTGATAACCATCGAAGAGATACTGTAACTGCAAATATGACATCGGTATTGATCGTCTTACTTTTAAGATTAAACGTCAAAACACGCGCAAAATGCGTCAAATTTTGTCATTGTAAAATAATGAGAAAAAATTTAATTGAAACATATGGATTCTGGATAATGAAACCTAAAATATGTTTTTAATTTTAAAGGAAAATCCTATTTTTCGGTCAAAGCAGATCTAACAATGCTTCAATATCCATGTAGATATCTGATTCTGCAAACAGCGCGTCGAAATTCTTTTTGATCTTGAAACGCAATCATGAACAGAATCAGAATAGTAATATCACATATTAAATTGGCAAACAATTTATATTAAGGGGCCTATTCTGCAACTCTTAATAACTCTAATTGTAGTGTTACAATGTCATTGCGCAGAATTTGTACATTTGATAAAAAAACTATACGATGACACTAACGCTGCAAATTATAATTGTTAAAAGAATAGACCTTTATAGAATAATTTTTGATGCTAATAAGCATCTTTTTAAGAATATGAATAATCTGATGTTAATGAGAATCTTAAAACTGAAAATAATTTATTGCTTCTAAACTCCGAGATTTGAATCTGGATCCCATATTCCGTGCGGGCATCTTCATATTTAAAAAATGTTAAATGATTCGGAATTTTTAATTGTGATTTGAAATTTTTAATAATTTTGAATAATTTTATTTACAATTTTGTTTTTCAGTTTTGTTCTATTCATGCAGGCTAATTATTGTACTATATTTGTGCTAAGTATTTTAATTTTTATGTAGTTGAAAATTAAAACTTTTAAAATAAACTATTAATAACAAAAAATTTTGATGAGTCTTAAAAACGCATAAAGTTTTTTAATTTTACAAAAAAATATATATTCCTATTACAGATTAATCAACATTACAGAATGCAAACTAGAAGAGTTCCGAAATTAAATAAATAAATCAAATCAGAGAGATTAAAAAGGATTCATAATTATAAAATTCTTGATTTGTGACAATATTTATCTTTGTCCTATCTGCTCTATCGCGTGACTAACGAAAGTGCTGTTGGTTTTTAGAATCGTAGAGAAGACAAATGTTTCGCTGAACGCGTGTGAACTACTGTAAAATTCAAGATACAACCAAAAGGACGACACCACATCTTCTTCACGCAAAATTAAACTCTCAGCCAAAAATACAAAATAGCAACTTCTCGCCCATATATTGTAAAAAACATATTAGTTCATTATTATGCATATTCGGCTATGCTGCCGCGTATCCGAAATTAACGGTGATCGATGGACGTTGAATGAGAACGGCGGGAAAAAGCGAGTGCGTCTCGAAACGCACGAAGCGTGTTAACGCTTGCTTTGTCGATCGAGAGAGTCGCGTGAGTGATTTGGCAGGGTTCAGGGCGGATACCACGCTCATTCCGGCTCCGAAATCGACGATCGCGCTCTTATTTTTCAGCCGTGCCGTGGCGGAACATGCGAAAATAGTGATTAGGAATTTGCATCGTTGCGCCCGTCATTCCCACCGACTGTCGGGAGCTTACGTGCCGCCTGGGGGATAATTTTTCGAAAAGAGAACACAAGGAAGCAGGTTAACCGATAAAGAGTATGCAAACATCCTACCGACTCCCGAAATCAAAGTGGCGATGAGCCTCTCTGTCCAAACTGATAGTTCAATATAATTTCTCATGTCCGATTCTATCAATGTGAAATTAACTTTATCTTGATCAACTTGATCTTTATCTCTGTCTAATTCTAAGAATTAGAAAAAGATGAAGAGTAAATTAAATCGAGAAAATTAATCTACATGAATAGAAATGGGCATCAGAGATTTTGAATTTACTTACATACATTCTTTCGCTCATTTTGATCTTAATAATAAAAATGTTAAAAAATCAAGAATTTTGTGCTTAATAAAAATTGAAAATAAAAGAATTTTTGAAAATTAAATTTTAAGGATAATAGTAAATAACAAAAAGTTGGTGCTCGGAAAGAAAGATTTTGTTTGTGAAGGATCTAAAGATTCAGCTAGATATAGAAACTAATCTTGAAGGATTCTAAAAATAATTTTGTTGATAATCAAAATAATTACGTAGAAATCTAAAAAAGATGAGCAATGTTGCAAAAAGTTTTGACATTCTAACAACCAGTTTGAGCATCTTAATGATTTTGTATATAATGATTTTAATTATCCGACAAAATTATTTTCAGGTTTATATCTAAATTTTTAGATCCTTCGACCGCTCTTTCCTTATGGATTTGATTATGAATATGACAGAAAAAATTGCTGAGTACAGTTTATTCTTTTTTTCTTCGAGCTGTCGTCTTTCTTCCATTGAAAAAAAAAATTCAACTATCGATGAAAGTGCCAATTTAACTGTTCGGAAAAATAACTTTGTACTACGAAATACAAGTGTACGCTCGAGAATATCAAACTATGGAATGTCGAGAATATCGGGGCTTCTAACGATGACTTTTGTACGCGAACAGCAGACGAATACCGAAAACCGCGATGCAAAAAGCAAGCGGACGAAGCACGCGTATCTTGTATTTAAGGTGATTTCGACCAGGCTCGGAGACCAGAGCCTCACCCGACGCCGTTCCACCCCTCATGTGATTCTTATTTGCAAACCGCCCTCTCCTTGCCCCTTCGTGAACGTGCACGCGAACGTGAGAACCTCGCGGTCCTCGCTTTCGTCGAACCACG
>Ga0157364_1009444_pt1 | contig 10084 bp, 4 predicted proteins | sample AttsexASBM2_FD_111476 | JGI IMG/M metagenome (GOLD analysis project Ga0157364, IMG submission 111476) | Fungus gardens microbial communities from leaf cutter ant in Ribeirão Preto, State of São Paulo, Brazil - Atta sexdens ASBM2 | ecosystem: Host-associated > Fungi > Mycelium > Unclassified ... | reverse complement strand
CCAAGTTTATTGTATGACGTCTATGATCTATTTATTTCGACCACCACTTACCGCTAAAGCCATTTATAGGAAAACGGCGGAAGCAAAGTTGTACACCTAATATATGTATAATTAAGACCACAAAAATATTTACAAAATATTTGAAATGAGTTTTATAGATATTTTACAAATATTGTGTGCTGTCTGCGAACGTATATACTCTCGTCGCCGATTTAATTGAAAGTGAACGAACCGCAATCGGCGTTCATCGCGTCGCGCGTTTGAATGTTGCGCAGACCATACGAAAGTACGAAACTCGTCTCTTGATCGCGCGCGTGACATTCTTTGCTCGTAGCGCTATGTGTGATATAAAAGACGTGTTACCGACATTGTGCAAATACATTAATTCGTTGATAAACATAGGATTAACATCCGAGCATCTAAGGTTGGCCAAGTATAATGCCCCGAACAAAATCGTCGTAAGTATAAGTATCGGAGATTCGAATGCGTTCGCGCTAACCTAACCTAACCTAATTTATCTGACGAGACTGATAATCCTATCGCGATTGAAAACATATTTACAAAATTAGGTCAGAAGGGAGAGCGTTATACAGACATTTACTATAATCACGGAAATATCCATAGGACGTGATATTTATTTATGTATACAGGAAAATCTTCAGAAAATAATCTGAGTCAAGTCTGTTGAGCGCAATCATATGTTCTGTGTGTAGGCTGAGAAGCTGTGGAGCACACTGCGCATTCTGAGCTACTATGCCGCGAGAGAGAAACGAGGCGACATAGATTTTCGAAATTACGGTTCGTTTCAATGATTTATATTTTTAATTGCATTGCCGAGTGCATTGCAGATCGTACTCTAGATTCGCGTTCGTTTGTTTTAACAAGAATAACGTGCACGTTATTCTAATTACGAAAAGTCTTCGCGCCGCAATTGTGTATACATAATTGTTATAATTAAAGAAGTAAAATTGCTCTTATTCTCAGCATGTAAGAAAAAAAAGGTATGCAATTTTTTTGTTTAAAGTGCAGTAATTAATTGTACAAATGTACTTTAAAAAAAAAGTTAAATACACGTATAAAAAAATATTGAATATATTTTTATAATAAATTAAAAAAATATATATTTTTAAAATTATGCATTTTTAAAATATTTTTTAAATATTTTTTATAATCTTACAATAATACATTTTTTGTATTATTATATAGAAAAAATAGATTTAAAGCTATATAAAAATACTTTTCAAAAATTTTGATATTTCCTATTTTATTAAACTTTGGTCAAAGTTATAAATGTTGAAATAATAATAATTCTATATGTTATTCCTTTTTAATATATTTCCTTTAATATATCATATAAAGTAAATATAAAATATTAAATTTAAAATAAATTGCATATAGAATTATTTTTTATTCCAACATCTAATTTTGACCTCCTTTTTTAACTTAATATTATAATATTATAATAAATAGTTGTGTAATAATAATAATAATAATTAATTTGTGTATTCACGTGTATGATTTTTATTTAATATTGTAATATTATAATATTAATATTTCTTTGTATATATTTATACGATATATATTTTAGCACGAGTACACGCGTGCAAATGCTTAATTAGTGTCTCTTATAAAAAGACTTTACATTGTCAATCGTATTTCCAGATGCTCCGTCGGCGGTGAAGCTGCATCTCGCACTCTTACAATACCCAGTGATCGAGTTCTACAGCTTGTCGCAAGACGGCGAACATAATAGAGATGCGTTGATAGCCTTAGCTTGGCTGGTAGGAACGCAGGATGTCCTCACTGCCATCCTTCGAGCGAAACTGGTCGATGGCGTCCTAGGTGCCGAATGCTCACATATAGATTCATCGGAAGTCAGTATCAAATCTTTTAACGTAAATACACTGAAAATAAGTGAAATCTATTTTCACTGTAAATAAAATCTATAAATGAAATCTTTTTTTAACTGAATAGATAAAGTGTAGCGAGTCATAAAATGTCAACTTTTCTTGCGGTCTTTCGTACTAAAAAGAATCAGATACAATTTGCTTGTATTTTTGCTTATATTTTCCCTGTGTGCTTTTGTTAAATAATTAACAATTAAAGCCATTGAACACTGCTGATTTTTGTATAGATAGCGCGGACTAAACTGAGTTGTAAAGTCCTTTACCATTTTGTAAGTTTCGCAATGGTTAATGAGATATTAATTACTAAACATTGCCGAATATTGGTCTTTAATATTTTTTTACTCAAATACTATCAACTTTACAGAAAAATAGCAAGAGACAAAAATTGTTTTTTTTTCTCATAAGGCTCTAAGAATTTTTTAAGAATTTTTTATCAACTTTTTAGTGCTGCATTTTCTTATCGGTAACTATTTTTACCAACGAGAAAACATGGTATAAACAAATTTTGAAAAAATTCTCAGAATTTTATGAGAAGGCAAGAAGCAATTTTTGTTTCTTGCTATTTTTCCATAAAGTTGATAATATTTGAGTAACAAATTATTGAAGATATTTAGCGATCCAATATTCAGCGATTTTTAGTAATTAATTAATATATTGTATAATCTTGTTAACTATTGCGAAAATTGTAAAATGATAGAGGACTTTTCTCAGTTTAGTCCGCTCTATTTACACAAAAGTCTGATAAAAATACGGACGTCTTGTATATAGTATCTTTTCATATCAAAGGAAATTCATTTATATATCAAAGTTCTATCCAGCCTCCAATAATTGTCGTACCGAACAATCAGCCGTTATCAACAAGCGCCCAGCTTAGCAGTATCCTGCACTTGAATGCCACAGTAAATCTAAACTTGCGAGAGATCAATGAGTTGATCCGCGAGAGGGCTAAATTAATATCTAAAGTGCACGCGGCGAGCATCAACGTGAGTGGTCTACCGCACTTGAGCGTGTCTGAATTAGTGTTGACGAAACGCTTCTCTAGAACACGCATTCTCGACGATGGAGCAGATGAAAGCGAGAACGATCGGCGACGACTGCGAGAATTCCGCGAGGCCGGGATTTTACTTGACGTGCGCGCCAAATGGCTGCGGAAGCGGCACGTGTTCTTCGACTGGATGGTAAATTTTACTCTTTGAAACTTTTAGGGTGGCATTCATGAATCCATTCTTATTTTAAGACCGTCTTAAGTAATCTTTTAAAGCACTAATGTGACTTTCTGGGCTAGTTCGTTCTTTTTTTAGAACCTTCTTATAATAATGTCTTAATAATACGGCTTTTTAATTTTATTCATTTTATAAGACTGCTGTAGTTAAAAGACAGTCTTAAATATAAGAATCGACTATACATATCTGCTTAAAAGGGAATCTCATTCTGAAGAGTGAAATCTTATTCTTAAAGATTGAAAATTCAACCATTCTTTTTCTAGGGTTAATTTTCACTCTTCAGAATGAGATTCTACTTTAAAAAGTTTAGAGAATACAGAAAGACGACAGACGTAATAAAGAGTCATGCGGGTCGTTCATATCAAATTTTTTCAACAGCAAAAAAGCTCTTTCTTTCTCTTTCTCTTCTTTTTATTACAACATGGAAAATAAGTTTGTTATAATAAAGAATGTTTCCTAAGAATTCATCGTGATGATTAGAGACATTTGAGAAGCATACATTAGAGCATTAAATGTCACAGAACCTAGCAGAATTTCAGGAGAGAGGAAGAAAGAGAGATACAAACAAGATGATGAAATTTGACTTAAGTTAAATTGAAAGACAGAAAACAACTTCTTCATTCATTGCAATGCAAATTGTTTTATTCTTTCTCTAATAAAATACAAGTAAAAAAAATATCAATTAGTAAAAAAGAAACAATATAAAAATATTTATGTTGCTTTCATACTCGTAGAATTTACTCTTAGTTGTTTTATAGAAAAAGATCGATTATTATTGGAAGTATTAACTGTTGCTTTTCACACAAAATAATTCTTAAAAATCTTTTCCAGCTTTTTACATGATAAAAATAAAAAAATCGTTTGGAATATTCAAATTGAGTATCTGGAGATAAGAATCAGATAATGAATGACAAAAAAGTTCTGGTTATATTAATTTTGTAATTAATGATTGCAATAACTCATTGCATTACAGGCTACGGTGATTCAAGAGCACAGAAGATCTACAGAATTGAATTCGAGAATAATCAATACGCGTGAACTCGCCGCATTTAGCTCGCTGTTACGTCACGTAATTAGAGACAAACTTCGAGATTTCAAATCCGAGAAGATGGTAGGTGGCGGTGGTTCCAAGAACTGGTCCTTCAATTGCCCATCTCGCGCGCACAGAAGTCAATGTAATAATGCGGAGGCGCAGAGCTGGTTGAACGATTTGAACGAGCGCCAAGATCGTGAGGAGGAAAATTTTCAACGAAATAGACAACGACTGGCCGACGAATTGGAGGAAATGTTGAAGTTGATACCGTTTGTCATTCGTGTTTGACCGATATGTTATTATGTATCATTTCATAGACGTTTATATCATATAAAAAAGAATTATTTATTATTATACAATAATATTTCATTACTTATCACTCTGAAATAAAAAAGTTGTTTAAATTAAATTAAAATTATATGTCACTATAAATTATTTGTGTTGAGTTTTTGCATGAAAAATGAATGAATGATTGAATATTTAATGATTGAATGTCCAGCATGCAAAATTATTTACTTACTATTTAAAATATTTTCATCGGAATCTAAAACATTTTCATCGTTTTTCGCTAATAATGACAAAATATTTGAAGAAACATTCATGTGAGAAAAGATTCGCATAACTTTTCGTTTCTGATGTAAGTCAATACGACTGCAATAAAAAAATCTTTCAATATCCAATACATCGGATGATTAATATGCATTAAAATAACAATAATACAAAAACGTTATGAAGTTTCTATTATGAGATCATAAACTTGTTGATATCACTTTAAAAACATTGGAAATATTTTATCTGGTCATTCACTTTACATAACGATTACGTATCTTTGAGAGAAAGAGAAAGTACATCAAGAGAAAAACATGGAATTTTATGTCGTGACGGCAACCGTTTGATCGACAACACCGAATGACGAAATAAAAACATTGAATATCGTAACGAGGAAGATCCCAATAACTGTCCAATTGTTGGCTTTGTTCGCCTTACACATTTGCTCATGTTCCTTGACATTGTAGACGCTGTTCCATATTAGACCAATGCCCACAGCAATCTGTAGGAATAGGCTCATGCTGATCATGACGAGTGACGGATAGAAGTACGGATGCCGACCATCAGTCTGGAGAACGTAGCGCATCTGATTCGCGTTTGCGGACAACAGCGCCAGGTCCATCATACCTTGGGCCAGGGTCTTTTTGTGCTGGTAGACATTCACGTCCGGAGTGACGACCTGTATGGCAGGCGCAGGAGGAAAAATGTTGCTGGACCAGTCGGATTGCGTTCCCACGGGCAATCCCGGTCCATTTTTGCTGTCGAAGCCGATCGGCGCAGATGGTTTTTTATCCAGCACGTCGGACTCTGTTACGGTGATCGAATCCGGTCCCCGCGGATTGTCGGCGAGATTTTCGTCATTCTCCGAGACGAAGCCAGCGCGTAGCCCGATGGATGGCACTTCTGCCTCTGTGTCGATGGACGTCAGGGGCCTCGATACCTCGTCGTTGATCTCATCCAGATACAATATCTCATCATCGCCAAGCTTCTTTCCATTCATGTTGGAGAACTGTAGAGGATCGGTTGAAGAAATCACCTGCGAAACAATGTAATTTATCATATCACTTCAATTTTTACTCTCTCATCACTGCTTGAAAAAACATCATTCTACAGTTAGAGAAAAATATATCAACAATAAAGGATTATACAATTATATAGATTTATATGGGATGTCCCAAAATTTGCGAATCAAAATATATTATATTATGAAAGTTCTCGAAAAATATAAATTACAGAAGTATTTACAATTTGTTCTAAGCGGTAGTTTTTGAGATACGAAGGTTCGAAATTGGCCCCTAGAGATTATATGTGGTTAAATGTTTGTTTCTGAATAGGACTTCCGACCACAATAACGAAGATATTCTCGGGTATCAGAGATAAAGGCATAATGGTGATAAAACATAAAAATGATAACTGTACAAGTGTTATACGTAGAATTAATGTACACATATAGTTGAATAGACTATTTTATAATTATTACATGTGTATAAAATTTATTCAACTATAAAGTTTATTCAACTATATGTATACATTAATTTTATATATAAAACTTATAAAGTATAATTTCATAAAATTTTGTGTAAATTTTATATAAATTTTGTTATATTATAACATTAAAAAAAAAACAATAGAAATTACAAAAAAAACAAATAAAAATTCTAAGCTCTAATAAAAATTAAATTAATTAAGAATAATAAGTTTATGAGAGCCAATGCTGGTTGTAGTTGCAATCAAGTTTTATTATATATAACAATTAAATGAGTAAAACGTTTCGATGCTTGGATCCTCTTCAGTAATAATACATAATTGATAAACTAAAAGATATACAAAAATGTAATTAACGTTAAATGTACTTAGAAAATTAGATTGTATTAAAATTTACAAAAATATTGTTTGTTATATATGAACTGTGTGTAAGTCAATTCACATCCATATGCCAAAATTGTCAACTAGATTTCCAAGTTTACTAACTAATGAATTACATTAATAATATAAATATATAATAAATAAAATTGAAATTAGAGTGATAGTAATTAATTAAAACTTATATTATATTGATGTTTGAAGATTGGCATATTATGCGAAATTAACAAAGCGCTTGTCATGGATCTAATGATAATGTCACATAATAACACAAATTGGCCTTCAATAAAATTATGGAAGAGAGAAAAGCATCAATTAAAAAAAATTAAAGTAGCGGATCCAAAAATTCTGTGTCACTTTGTACGTTCTTTGTACTTCAAGTTATTTTTCTGTTTATATGTATGTAAATCATTTCTATTAATCGTTTGTTGAAAAACCTTTCTATATTCAAAATTTTTATATTCTTCCAATCGAAATCATTCCTGTCTATGTGCCGTAATAATCGAGTGTTGTGATGTTTTCCAATTAATATGGTTCCTATGTTTCTTAATTCTTGTCTTTAACATCCTGCGGTTTAATTTTTAATTTCTAAAAATTAATGCTTTTCCCTCTTCTATAATTTTATTGAAGATCTATTTGTATATATATTGTGTGACAAACGTTCTCATTAAATCCATGACAAGTGCTTTATCAACTTTGCACAATATGCCAATCTTCAAATATCTATGTAAGTTTTAATTTAATTAATTTCCATCAATCTAATTTTAATTTTATTTATTACATATTTATACTATTAACGTAACTCATTATTTAATAAACTTGGAAATCTAATGAACAATTTTGACATATGGATATGCGAATTAACTTATTCACGATTTACATTAAGACGAACAATATTTTTGTAAGTTTTAACACAATTTAATTTTCTAAGTATATTTAACAATAATCTTTTTGTTGTATATATTTTAATTTATCAATTGTATTTGCTGAAGAGAATTCAAACCAAGCATCGAAACGTTTCACTTATTTAATTGTAATATACAATAAAACTTGATTGTAATTACATGCAGCATTGGTTTTCATAGGCTTGTTATTCTTAATTAAAATTTAAAAAAATGCTAAGTAAATTGAATAAACTATTTTATACAATAATTCTTGCAGTTACAGAATAGTTTATTCAACTTGTACGACAATTCTACACATAAAACTTATACAGTTATCACTTTTATAGTTGCCATCATTGTTTGTGTTTTTTTTCGATTGATCATTTCACTTTTTGTATCGCATTACTACATATTTATTTCTAACAACTGTTACCATGAATCGCGACTAATTGCCATATAAAACACCCTCACTTTTGTGTCTTTTAAGTCTAAAACGTAAATATCCTTTGAACAGCTAAACTATTTCATTCAATTGTTATTATAATGTATCACTTTTTCTTCGTTTCATAACTTCTTTTGCTAGCACTTTGTAATTACATCCCTTACTTTATAACTTTTAATTTATAATTCGGCAATTTTAGTTTTTATCCGCTAGTCGCTCAATAAGTGTGTCTTTAAAAAAACGTAATCGAGTATATTTCTTTAGCAATTAAAAAAAATTATATTTTTTCTTTCAATATCACTCACTCACCGTATTTTAAAACACAAGTGTCTTCTCTGACTTTACAGAACGAACAAAGGATTTACGATGTCAGTTGTCCGAGTGTCCGATTCGATGTTCTCCGATCTACTGATCTCGTCGCCGCGTGCGGCAACTGATTCATCCATCCTCACGTCATGATCGCCATACGACATTATACTGGGAACGTATCATGGCCGCGTGGTTTCCCCGGGTTTCATGTCATAGGAAAACGTACGCGATCGTTACCGTAATTAAAGCTACGTACGGTCCGGTAAGCTATTAACACTCGTTGTAAAATTCTTCCTATCTTCTCGTAGAATCTTCCTCGTAAGCTACAATCGCTCTGCAAGATGAACTAATGACATAATTGAACATTTTGTTTTTTAATGAGCGCAATCTTGATTCTGAAAGAAAGAAACCACCATAATTAATCTTTCGAATTGTTAGCTCCTGTTATTTTTATTATTATGTCACAGTTAGATATTATAATTGCTAAAAATTGCCGAAAATTGGTCTTCAATAATTTTTTACTCAAATACTATCAACTTTACAAAAAAACTGCAAGAGATAAAAATTGTTTATTTTCTTCTTATAGTTCTAAGAATTTTTTTTAGAACTTTTTTAGAATTTTTTAATACCGTATCTTCTCATGTTGATAAAAATGAGAAAATGCAATACTAAAAAGTTGATAAAAAATTCTTAAAAAATTCGTAGAATTCTATGAGAAGAAAATAAACAATTTTCGTCTCTTGTAGTTTTTTTGTATAGTTGATAGTATTCGAGTAAAAAATTATTGAAGACCAATTTTCGGCAATATTTAGCAATTAATATTTTGTTAATTATTACGAAAATTGCAAAATGGTAGAGGACTTTCTGTCTCAGTTTAGTCCGTTCTACATATTCACAAACTCCGTCAGAAGAATTATTAGATATCCTGTATAATACAGTAGTAAACAATCTAATTACTAGCCTATCTATTATTTTTGTGTATATCAGAGTTAGATGCTATATAATTTCAATTATGATTTATAATATATATCCAGATAACATTTTGCTGAAAATTTATTAAAAATATAACAAGCAATTTGCCAACAAGGAAGTCCTCATTTGATGCAAACAAAGAAATACACAAACTGTAGAATAAAATAGCTTTGTGGTAAAAGTGTTTTGATTATGGCAATATTCCGAAAAATTGAAGCAATTTTGCTTATCATTAAAAAAAGTACAAATGTTAATTTGGCAAAATTATGGTAACATGCAAGTAAAATTTTATTTAGCAAATTAGCATGGCAACATTATGACAAGAAGAACAATTACACTGCTTTGCTTTTGCACGAAATGTAATCTGGGTAATAGTAAGTAACACATTATAATATAATAAATGATACATAATAATATTATAATCATTATAATAGTATAATCTAAATATATACATATTTTAAAGTCGTTCCTTCTTGAGGGAATGATTTAACGAAACTAGCTATGAATTTTCAACAAAATACACATTTGACATTTAATTGTCGCACTTTCCTGTTTCATGCATCGCGAATGTTTTATTGATAATATAGAGAAATAGAATCCGACGACATCAATTCACGACTGTCGCGTGTACTGACCATGTTGTCTCGGCCGCGATTTACAGTCACGCTCAAAGTCTTCTTCCGAAACGGTTCATGGAAGGGAGAATGGCAATGATCCAGGAAGGCACATTCGCGGATTCGTCGCTATAAATACAAATACGTTGTCTGCATTTATTCTCCCGCTTCAGTCGCTATAATTACAAGCGTATTTTTTGCAAATACTTGCTTCGCGTGATAATGATATTCATAATATTCATGAGACACTTTGCATTTCTGCATCCTCGATCTACAGGTACAAAGATG
>Ga0157364_1009443_pt1 | contig 10085 bp, 4 predicted proteins | sample AttsexASBM2_FD_111476 | JGI IMG/M metagenome (GOLD analysis project Ga0157364, IMG submission 111476) | Fungus gardens microbial communities from leaf cutter ant in Ribeirão Preto, State of São Paulo, Brazil - Atta sexdens ASBM2 | ecosystem: Host-associated > Fungi > Mycelium > Unclassified ... | reverse complement strand
TTCTCACAGTTAATTTTGTCACGTATGCGATATCAATAGAAAGAGCTACTTTTGATTCATTTGATTGTTGAAATTAAATTTTTTGCTTACAAAGAAGTATTTTTTTCTTTATCCATTTAAATCATTATACCATAAAAAATGTTGAACATTATTATATATATATTTAAATAAAAAGTTAGGAATACATATTATATTAGAGTGCAAATTATATTAGTTTCATGAATAGCAACTCTAATGAAAATATTTAATTTTAAAATGTGTGCTTTTATCAAATGATTGAGTGAAATGCTCTATAATTGTATTCTGTACAAGATACGCTTTTAATGTATTTTATTTTAATATAAAGTACATACATAAAGTCCGTCCGTTTAAGAACGGTGTTGCTTAATACAACCGACAGTGGATTATGCACGAAGGCGCATTATGTCGCATCAGGCGATGACGTCGAGTGTACCGAAAGACAATGCAAACCATTGATGAAAGATGATAAATATTCACCTGTTAAATACTTGTCGATTAATCAAACGCAAAAATACAAACCCACGTCGCTTTAATGCATACGGCTGCCGTAATTGTCTCGCTTCTCTAATTGCTGTTAGCGTCATAATGGCATTCATTTATAAAAATATATGACCAAAGATTTCTTAAATTACGTAATTTATCACAAATGAAATATTTCTATTTTTTACAAACAGACATTTTTATAAATGTATTTTGAAACTTTACATTCTACATTTTCTTAATTTTTAATAAATCTTTTCTTTGCAAGATATTACAATAATATTTATAATATTTTTAAGTAGCAAAATAATTTAGCTCTAATTAAATATTAAATAATAGTTTCTGTTTTTCTAATTTTAGTTTTAGTAAACTTTTTACATACATACACACACACACACACACACACACACACACACACACACACACACACAAAATTTATAAGCAAGTAAGCGTTAATCAAACATTAATACAGAAAAATGCAGATATGCCTGATAGATAAATTTTGCTCCAAATAAATTTTTGTGGTGCATTCTCATTTTAGATGAATGTAGCAGGAAAAAGTGCATTCGCGCAGTGCAATGCGGCATTGTTGAACTTTTTGTAGGAAACTTTGAAACACGCAAATACAGGGTCACTAGACACACGATCAGAAAACAAATGTTGTTCCGTAAAATATTTAGTAAGCCATCATAAATTGCGCAAAGAGATTTCTCTCTCACACCAGCAAATGCTAGTTTCTTTGGAGTTTCGTTGGAGTTTATGCTTAGCGAAGTGGTGCAGCTATTTGCAAGCCGTGTATACCGAAAGTAAAACGGCTTTTAAATTCAAATATTAAACTTTCGATCGAGATACAAAGCATCTTTAAAGACAGCGGTGTTACAATAATACGATATTAAATATTCATCTTTTCTGCATCATCTTATTGAACAAGTTATTTAATTCTTTGAGCATGCTCTGCTATTAATCTTTATTTTTCTGTACTTTTTGTACTTTATATATTTATAATGATAAAAGAAAACAATCATGCATAAAAATAACAATATATAAAAATTCTTTTATTAATTTTAAAAGATCCCCACCAGCAGAGTCTTTTAAGGCACAATTGATTTTTAATTGCGAATTTTTAAAAAAATAAATAGATAAGCAGAATTCGGAATCACCTCCTAAAAGATTTGATAAAGTCCAAAGTTGAAGTTGTGTATACACAGGAACAGAGTATCCACTTGTTTGTTGCAAGGACAAGGACAAATAGAAAGCGTGCCTATGCCCTCAGTGACCCACGTTGTAGACCGTGTAAGTTTTATGCAAATAGAAAATTAATTTAAGTTAATTTTTTTGTGTTATTCTTTTAATCTGATTTCGGTATGTATGTAAAAATTTTACTTAAAATAGATGCTTTATATCAATTTTCTTACTGATATACTTCACATATATCAATTTTTTTATTAATATATCTCCAAATTGCAGATTTTGTTTGAAAATTTCACATTACCGATGAAGATTTAATATAAAAAGTATCCAAAAAATTTTTTTATTAAAAATAAATAAAATATTCCTTTGAATATATGTCTACAAATATTATAAAATTTACAGTAAAATTGTTATCAGCCCAACTGATCGATTTAATCGATGATATCAAATGTATAAATAATAATATAATGATTCAATATTATCAAATGAATTACTGTTAGTGGAATTTATTGGCATTAAGGATAAAACATTCAATTCGCGAATACAATTAAAGAAAAATTACATTGGTGCATGTTATACGAATCATAATGGAATTATCAAAATTGATAACGTGATTTGCGCTAATCATTTCAGTATGAATATGTTTTAAATTAAACGTCCGATATTTTATTGACTTTTATGCACTTTTCTGCTTGTAATTGCACAATTACATTTGAAGAAGATGTCTATACTGAATACTCTAAAATCTAAAGAATTTGAATTTAATAAATAAATTTTGATCGCATTATATGAAATTATATTGTAGATTAGTCCAATGATTGATAATAGATGCACTAGCTAATTCGATTTGCGGTTCCCTTATTTCTTTTTAGCCTCTCTCTCTCTCTTGCATCTTGATTATAAAATGATAAATTAATGCGTAACTAAAAAAATATACGATGTTATGTCTTAGAAGTCGCAGAATGAAAGTGGAAATTCAAGAAAAATTTCAATAATAATTTGGCAAAAGGAAATTCCAAAATCTTCATGATATGGTCGTTCTTGAGACATATATGCATCACATGCCTTGATTTAGATGTTTGACGTATTCTCTGTACAAAAGATTTGATATCAGAAACTAATACTAATTTGTAATTGTCAATAAAATCAAACATAATTATTATATTTGTGTTTATGTAATAAAAAATTTTAAAAACATAAAAAATTTGATAGTACTAATAAGATAGTAGATATAATAATAATAATATTTTCTTACATTATGATTTTTTACATTTTTAACTGAAGTACTTAATTTAAAAAATGACTCCGATATTACATGACCGATATATACAATTATATACGTTATTCTGCCGCAAATTTCATTGTAATTTTAAATTGTATAAATCTTAAAATCAAACTAAAACTTAGTGCACTCTCTAAATCTGAATCAATAGATAATCATTGTGCCAAGTGTGCCATTGGTGATCAGAATTAAATGTGAGATTCCTAACTTAATTAATTTTTATTATGTAATCTAATTAACCTTGTTTTAATTTGTGCTTAAATTCAATGAATATGATATTGAGAGATTGAAATTAACATGCAAACATCAGTTTAATATCATTTTAATTATATAATGCTCAAACATTCTTTCTTTTTTAGATGAACTTCGCTTTTTTTATCAATGCCAAGTATGCCACTGGTAATTAGTGATTATTCACTGATTCAGATTTAGAGAGGCTGGCCTATTGCTTGTTCTCGTCGATCATTGCATGTAGCTCTAATCTATCATTCTAATTTCTTGTAGACTCATAAGATTAGTAGCATTAGCATTAATATACTAAATTGATCATTAATTTAATAATGTGATATTATTACATTTCCAATAAATTTTTAGCCTATGTTTTTAAATGTAAAAATATAGTTAAAAATATAAAAAATAATACCGCGCGCGCGCATTCTATCAATCTATAACTTTAATCATTCATATTATTTGTTATGTATACCCCCAGATAGCCAAGTCTATAGAAAGCATATTTTTTAAATGTCTGCTATATACTATGCCAACAAAATAACAACAAAATTATTACAGAATTAGATGTACATACTGTTGACAGACTGCTAAAAAAAACGTAATAGAATTTGCAAGCGTCAGATAATGTTAGCAGAATTTGCTCAGTTTCTACTAACAATTTGCCTTCACATTATATTGACAGGCGATGTTAACAGAATACAAGTTTAATGGACACAGTTGATGGCAGACTGCCATCGTCATTTTCTGTTCAAATCTACTGACAGTCTGCTAGAAGACTGCAGACATTTTGCTATCTGAGTCATTATTGAACGTTCAGGATTAAACTTTCTTCCTGATTTACTATAGTTACTACAAAAGTCGCAGTCATCCTGTATTCAATATACTTTTTTTTCTTTGTAATATTACATGTTTACACTTTCAATGTATATTTTATCTTTTATTTTTGATAAAAAAATACATATGTATATTTAATCAGTTTTTTAAAATAAAGTTTACAATTTCTGTATTTTATGAGAAATTATAAATAATTATTAAGCGATATATTATAAGCGATTTATTTTGCGTAGCATACTTTATCTCTTAACTTTAGAAAACTTATTTTTACATTGATATTGAAAACTATGATAAAATAATATATAAATTAAAATTTTTATTTTAAAAAAGATCAAAATTGTTTACAAATTATTTGTAAAGTTTAAATAATTTGCAAATAAAGAGAGTGATGGCAATTCTGAATCATTCTACGTATATACGAATGTTGCAACGGATTGAAAATGTAGCTTTGATAGCGACCTGGTCGTTTATGGTAATCGCGTGTTATTGATTCGGATTTAATTACGCATGCAAGATATATACACCGAAGCATTTTATACGCTTCTAAATCGTGTTTTATTTATCTATACATTGTGATCTAATAATAACTTACTTATTAAATAAATCCCAAATTTAATCTAAAGTCTTTGTTTCTCAGCTTTAATAGTTTCCTTCTTCAAATTCTTAAATCTTCTTTAATATTCTACTTGTACATTCTGGAATTAATCTTTCAATTAATTAATTTTTTTAATTAAAATTTTATTAAAATAAAGTTTGCTTGAAAAGTTAAGTAAAGAATAAAATTTTATCACCTTTTTTATTGGTTCTGCTACAAAACTCAATTCGCGAAAAGGGACTTATTTTTATTGTATACAAAGAAGTGCAAGTTTACCTTTGATATTATATGAATTTTATAGTAATATAAAAATATATGCATTCAAAAATCAAAACCTAAGTAAAGTGCCATAACCGAGTACAAGAAAGAGCGGTAGTAGCAGAACGTGAGCGCACTCGAATGCAAAAGAATCTCGACTGCATTTCAGATGAGAAATAAAGAGCAACGGTTGCGGTTTGCGGGATTGCATAACGGCATTATATCGAATTCATTTGAATTCCGGATGCGTCATGTCGAATATAAAAAAGCCGAAATTAAATCTGACGCGTTCGATGTACCACGTCGCCTGCGTCTCTGCTGTATTATTCCGCAATTCCGCTCCCGTTGAACTATCTCTCCTTCCCCATCATTCCTTCTTTCTGTCTTTTTCTCATTCTTTCGACCTTTCACTCCTCATAGACGAGAATGGCGGATTTATAGCGGCCGCGTAAGAGCGAAATAAAAGCAAATCTTTTTCTGCCATATATTCGGTCACTCATGGTTCTCTTCTAACGTTTACTGTACTTTTGACTCGCAAGAATCTACAATTCTTTTTATCACCTATAAAATCGATTTTGCTGAAAGGAAAGACTTAAGAATTAAATTCTTACTTTAGCATTATAGTTCTTCACTTTTTAAAAGTTTAAAACATGCTTTTAAGTTAATTACAATTTACAAGTTCACACTACGCAGTTCTAATAAAATTGACCTTTTGGCATTTCTTTAGAGATTAAAACATTAATTTTGAAATTACAATTACTATTAAGTAATTATTTTATAAACTCTCTTGATTAAAATATAATTGCTTTTTTTTATTAAAATGAAATAATAACGGCACACATAATCTATTTTTAATAATAACTAATGACTCTTTATTTATATTTTATTAAAGAATTTATGTTAATAACAATTCTCTAAATAATAATAATTCAGTTATGCTATTGCAGACGAAAAACTATGTAAAACACGATTATTAGTTAAGTAAAGAAAATTTAATATAATGAAGTTAATATCTAATTTCTTTCAAATTTTATGTATTCTTTATTATAACTTCCATTACTTTCAGTTTTATCGAGTTTAAGGTTTAAAAAAACTTTACGAAAGTTTGTCCTTTGCATAAACCTTGTTCAAACATTTACCTTCGCGAATTTGATTTGAATTATGCAATTTTGTTTGCAAAAGATAGCCGGCTTCCGCTGTTATTTCTTCACGGATTCATTTCTTATTTTGTACACAAATCTCGATTATAGTCATATTATCCAGGATATAAAACGGCATGTGTCTATTTTAATACGCATCGTTAAAACGTGTGAGCCATACGAGCAACGTTAATGTCAAATCGAAGAATCAACTTCAACGAGGGTGTGAAAACTTTATGTGAAAACGAAACGGAATCACGAACGAGTCTCGCGATCCTACGAGCCGTGATTTGAAGTCGTTTCCGTACGAGATAAAGTACCAATCGATATGTCCTGGTCGTAGAAGGATTTACGTCCGCAAGGCATCCATAAAATCGACACTTTCGCTGGAAACTTCTAATCGGAGTATTTAAGATCAAATTCCTTGCTATTGTTCTATACATTATTCCACATCAATTTACAAAAATTTTTATAAAAAAATAAATCTGTAATTACACATTATGTTAGAAATCGCATTCTGACATGAAATCGTAATTGAATTTTCAAGAAAGATTAAATTCTCAAAAAAAATTGTTAAGTCGTCAGCTCTCGTTATATACATGTCTATATATATATATATATATATATAGACGCTTTAATTATAAAATAATCCTCCGTGATTTTTTTTTATGTCATAGTGGACGTACTGGACACTTTATTGAAGCGGTGGAGATTTTAATGAAAATTTAATGAGGAGTTTAGATACAAAGATTACTTAATCGAAAAAAGTTTAATACTTAAACAGAATTTTAAACAGTTTTATCAAATTTATTTAGGAGAGAGATCTTTCTTCGTAATTAATATGTATATAATATGTAATGTAATGCAATGCGTGTGTATACTTATTGTATAATATTTTAATTCAGATTTCAAATTAAAATGTTCTTACTGCTATTGTTTTAATTATTATTTAACACATAAAAATTTATAGAGAAATAGAAACAAAATATATACCGTATAGATTCGAGTTGCAGCAAAATACCCTATGAAATTCAATGGAAGATACAATATGGAAATATATATTCAGCATCTTTGCGATCGGTGAAAAGAAGCAAAAAATATCGTTCTTTATTGTTTTCGTGCACAGCTGTCTGTACCATTTTTATTATGCAAAACACTCGTACCGAATGGTATATGTGCAAATAAATTATTGCTACATCGACGAGTTTTACCTTTGTTTTTCCAAATTGTTTTCACCAAATAATTTTGAAAACCATTTTGAAAACCGCAGTTTAGATATTCCGATATCTGTGAAAAGAAAAAATTTCCAACTCATTCAATGTTAAATTATTAATTTTCTATCTGTTTCTTAAATATTCGAATAAAATAATAATATTTAAAAAAGGCACTTTTAGTACATCAGTTTTTTTATTTTAATAAAACGAAATTGATCTTTGTGTGATTTAAAGTTTGATATTATGTGACATTAGAACATATATTATTTAAAAAAAGGGAAATTGCTAGTTAGGTATCTCATACATTTTAATACTATATTCTTGCATAATTTTCACTATTATGTCTCTTGGTATATGCACCATACCTTTCTACCTTGTTAGAAAGCTCATTGCATTGCGGACGAGCGGCGAAAGTGTCTTGGTCGACAGAATGCTAGTGCGACAGTTGATGGCTTCATTAATACGGTAACATCTGGATGAAAGGTGTCTGTCGGAAATTTCCGCAAAACTTCGAAACTTAGTTAAGAACCGAAATATTTCTTGCTTCTAGAAATTACTATACAATATAAAGATTTTGTTCATTTAACAGACAATTTCTTAATTCTTCACATTTATTTAACAAAAAATAAAGAAATAATATTAAAATTAATGAAAATTTGCTTAATAATAATTAATAATTGCGTTATTTTTATATAAACGAAATCAAATATCAATTTTATTTATTTAAAATTTTAAAAACCTTGTTATATTTCAAAAATATTTATACAAAAAATGCTATTTATCTACAGAATAATATAAAGCATCGTTATATTTATCGCACAATTTTTTCATTTATTAAAAATTTTTTATTTTATTCATTAACAAATAATTTTAAAGTTAAATATTTAATTAACAATAATATTTACATTTATATATTATATGATTAATTCACTGCGTGGGAGAAATTTCTACGTAATTCTGTTAAATATTCTATCTATCAAATAAATGAATTTTACACAAAATGTATCATTAGTGCTACATTATTAAAGCTTTATTATTGCTTAATTGTGGTTTATGATCGGTTTTAAAGTATACTCGGCCGATCAGATAACGAATGACGTTAATACTTAACACTCCGACGCAACGTCGCAAAAGAGATTTGTCAAGTTGCAATCGATACCTGTCGATCGATCGTACGTACGATTCCGTCGCAGCTGAATTAATTATACCATCGATCACTCTGTATTCTTTTCCCTAGCGAGCATGAAACGCTCGTATATCATATTGCGTCACCGCTATGAAAGAGAACAGGATCTAGGTTCGTGATGAAACATAGCGTGCGTACAGCGAACTGTGGAATCTCGTCCATTTTCTTTTCCTTTTTTCGGATTATGGCATAATATTGGATAATGGAGGTCCGGATTTGTGTTACGTGACAACATACGAGATGATGATCCAAAGTCAAAAATCATAAGATTAAAATATTCCAAATGGATATCCATTTTGCGTTGAGGAATAACTATCAAAGATCAAATGAAAAATATAAACTTTTAATTTTATTGATATTTTTATTAACATTATTTATTAATCATTAAAAGTACTAGCATATAACCGGTTATAATGATAATTATTTCAAATAGTTTCCTTTAAGATATAGTTAATCAAATTATATAGTAAAATAAAAAGTTAAACAATTATTTTAAATATTGATATCGAAAAAAAGAAAATTTGTTTTACTTTATCAAAATATAAGTTTTACAAATTATATTATCTGCAATAATGTAATTTTTCACATACAAGTCAGTCAAGTAATACTAAGTAATACTAAGTAATGAAAAGCAAGTTTAGCCTGTGGATAACAATTATACCACAAGCAACATTAGAAGATTGACTTGGAAACTTCGTGAAGTTTCGAACACCCAAGTTCCCTAATAGCAGCTGAAGTATGGATGCGGTAAGTAATTAGCGAGCTGTTAAAAAATACGATCACGGATATAATCAGATAATTAATCATTACTCTTTTTAAAAACTGCTTGTTCCGCGAGTGATTCATATGCCACATTTAATACCATGGTAGGAACCAGAGGAGGAAAAGAGAATTGATGATGGATTTTCGAAACGGTATTTCGAAAAATTGATGAAACGACATTAAATTGCTCGATGTGATTCGGCCGCATATGAATATGTCATGCGATTCGTGGATGCATTTTGGTATTCGCGATGTATGCTATTCGATCGAGAAATCACAATATCTCTTCGCGAGAGTGCCCAAATAAAGAAGGACTCACAGTATAATTCAAAAATTTTTCAAACGCATTCACGAAGGATGACGTTACCAGCCGGCGAAGAAAAAGATGGAATGGATATCGTGCATAATTTGTAAATTTTGCAAGATCGTCAGAGACTGTAAAAAGTTTCGCTGTTCGCATTTTCAAGAACAAGTAGACACTTTCAACCGAAATAATATAGCGTTATTTTATAACTTATACTTTTACATAGTAATCTTTTGTCAAATACCAATTTGTGATGTATATGGTAATTGTTTTTTTTTTACAAGATTACAAAACATTTCATGTAACATATATTATAATAGATAAATATTCTAATAATAATAAAGATTGCACAATAAAATTGAAAAAAAATTTTAATGCCCACTGAGCTATACATTATAACATATTTTGTTGGATTATTTTATTTACATTATAAATATTCTAAGCTTATTTCAAAGTACAGTAAATTTTTTATGTTATATAAAAATGTTTTATGTAGCATGTATTATAATAGAAACGCATAAATATGTTATAACAATTTTTAAAGATTGTACAATAAATTAAAAAATTTTTTAATCCTAACTTATGTAT
>Ga0157364_1009441_pt1 | contig 10087 bp, 12 predicted proteins | sample AttsexASBM2_FD_111476 | JGI IMG/M metagenome (GOLD analysis project Ga0157364, IMG submission 111476) | Fungus gardens microbial communities from leaf cutter ant in Ribeirão Preto, State of São Paulo, Brazil - Atta sexdens ASBM2 | ecosystem: Host-associated > Fungi > Mycelium > Unclassified ... | reverse complement strand
TTGTATCTCTACCAATACTTATTGCTTTGAGATACATCATATATAGTTGGAAACAGATTCATAAGTGCTTTCCAATACAAGTTCAATTGTGCGAATCCGTCCAGCCATTCATGAGATATTAGCAGACAAAGCTTTTACAGCTACTGATGTCCTGATATCTCAGTCATTTGTTGTCGCTTTTGTACATCCCACATATTTGTGGATAGCCCTCATTTGGGGCTTCCCAGCGCAACTTAGTTTGTGAAAATCAGTCTACTAGTTGTGGAGATACAAGCTGAATAAAGTTTGTGACAACTATATTTGGAGAAGATACAGATGTAAAGTAATAGATACAGTATCTACTATTAGAACAAATATAGCCTATTTGGGAAGCTGTTCAACAATAACAAGAATTATATCAAAACTCAAAAGAGAGAACCTTTTTTGATGAAGTTCATAGATATTAAGTTTTATAGCCACTCAGGAATCAGAAGTTGTTTAGGAAATCTATAAAGCTTGTAGTATTATAGTTTATATTTTATATATGTAATACAAGACTTGCAGAAGTTCTTGATATTTATATATAGAAAGCCAAGTATATCTATGGTGAATAAGCTTCAATGTTTTGCCCAAAATATCTTGCATAAATGTAATCAAGGTAGTATTACAGAATATATATACAAAGGTCATTTGTTGGTAGTATATAAATTCTGTGATCTAGGAGTAGGAGTTTGGATATGTCCAATAGCTAGTGTTCTGTTGGGTTGTAAAGATTATCTACAAGAGAGTTGTTATATGTAATTATAGAATAGATATTGTTATGTAGACTATCAAGATCTATAATAGTAGCTATATGAAGAGAAGGGGAGATAAAAATAGTTGCTTAGAGGAATACTGTGAGTTGACTGTAAGTATCAAAGCAACTAGTAAGATCTGTAGTATTTATGTAAAATTTATTATGTTTAGAAAGTCCTAAGTATATTATCCTAATAAATAAATATAAGTAATATATATTTATAGAGAGTGCTAAGAGAACAAAATGAAAACTTCTGAAAGTGATAACTATTCTAGATAATTTAGAATCCATTCTAATCTAGTAGAACAGTGTTAACATAAGGAAAGAATAATAATAGCTAAATAGTTAAAAACTCTAATAAAAACAACTAGAATACTACTCAAAGAGAAAAAGAGAGAATTTACAGTAAGTATATGAGAAGAGCTCAAGAATAGAGATTAACAATATGCTTATAGATTTAGTAGGATTTGATAGAGTTAAAAAAAGACTGGGAAGCCAGCAGGATTAAGAAGTAACTAGTAAGATATTGTGACAACCACTAACCAAGACAGTCAATAGTATATTTACAAGGTGAAAATCTTATGGAGATTATAAGAGAACTTGACAAGAAGTCCCCAATGTATTACTATCCTATTTATACAAGTATCTGTGCTAACAATAAATATATCTTGATATTATTCTTTTAGTTCCTTTTTCTAAGTTTTAGGCCTATGATGTAATGTCATGTGACTATGATCACATACCTTTTCATTGTCTAAGAAATTAAAGAAAAATAAAAATAAAATAAAAGAAAAATTAAATTAAGAAAAATAAATAAAAATTAAAAAAATTAAAAAAAATATAAAAGTTCAAGTATATCATAACATGACAAAAAAAATTACCATAGAATTCAACAATGGTACAAAGTTCTCTTACAGTAAGTAAAAATAGAATAAAAATTGTATAAGTTGATAGAGATATAAGTAATAATTTCTTTTCAGATTAAATTATAAAAGAAATTCTGACTATCTTACTTAACAATAGGAGAGTACTTTGGTGGTCAAGAAATATTCCAGATTCTTATAATTCATGATAATACAAATTGGGTATTATAATTGAGTTTAGTAACCTTGTAGATGTGGAAATAGAATGTGACTAAGTAAACTTCTTTTTCTTTTATCATAATCAATAGAATAACTATGAGAGTATAGTTAGAAGCATAAATTATTTTGGTGTTGGAGATCTAATAGGTAAGGATAAAGGCAAAGATAAAGGCTTTCTTGAGGTTATTAAACATATCACAGTAAGAAAAGTTGAAGTTTCAAAAAATATCCTTTTGAGTAAGACAGATTAGTAAGATAGCCATATTCAAGTAATATTTGTACATCCTTCATCTTGAATTGTTCTTATTGGATACTATGGTTAGTCCAAAAGGAGACAAGATATATCTAAGGCATTCCACTAAGTTGGAGTAGAATTCACACTTGTTAACTTTCATGTACAGCCCAGCTTTGTCAATACAACACTTTCTTGGTATAATCCTAATGTTTAGACATGTTATCTAAGTAAATGAGAATATTGTTAAGATAAACTACTATATAGATGTTAGAAAAATTGGAGAAGATATTGTTTATAAATTGTTAGAAGGCTATAGGAGCATTAGTGAGGCCAAAAGACATTACTGTTTATTCAAAGGATCTATAATAAGTATAGAAGGCAGTTTTCTACCAGATGATACATATGGTGAAAGTTGGTTTTTATATAGATGTGCATCTTCTAGGATAAGTCAAGAAGATTTGTATTAAAAGAAGTAGATATCTATCTTTCTATGTAATGTAGTTGAATTCTTAAAATTCAATATAGAAGTAGAGAGAGCTGTTTTTTTCTTCACAAAGAGTATAGATACTCTATAAGAAGAGTTGGTGAGGTATATGAAACTAGTATTTAGGTTTTAGCTGATAAAGTTCTTGAACACTTTCTGTTTTACAGTAGAGAGTAAGTAAATGGTTCTAATAGATAGTTTTTCTCTATTTTATATTTTAACCTATAGATCATATGGGTAGTAGGAGGCTAGGGTTCCAGCCCTAGCTTTGCTAAAAATATCAGCAAACTTGTAATATTCAGATGATACAATAGATAGATTAATAGAGTTATTTGTGGCCTTAGCTGATCTTCTGGCTAGATTTGTAGAGTAGAGTACAAGATTGAAGATGGGTAATTCTGTTATTTGTGGTGCTCAAATATAAACTAGTATACTAATAATAGCAATATAAGATTGTAGGAGAAGAATCTCAGATATAAAAATGAAAAAAATAAAGAGATCAGGTATGGGAATTGAAACCATAGCAATATCAGATACAAATATGGGTTTGTTAGAAGGCAGCTATATTATAGTATACTTGAACCCTTATATTTTATTTTGATTCTCTTTTCTTTTTATCTATTTTCTTTGATTTAATTTCTCTTTTTCTTTTATTTCTTAGATAATAGAGAGGCACATGACCATGGTCACATAATATATAACATAATGTCATAGGCCTAGAATCTAGCAGAAGAGGCTAAAAGAATGATATTAAGGTTCATATCAATAGTATATTTATCTCATAGTGTGCATTTATAGTAGATACATAGATATTAGAGTAAGGTTATTTATTGTTAGCATATACCATGTATACTAGAATATATAGTATAGGAATACATTAGGGTCTTCTTATTGAGTTCTTTTATAATCTTCACAAAATACTTTGTTTTTAAGTTTACTTAGTAGTCTATTAGTTATATTAACTAGTAGTTGCTACAACATATATGAACTTTAGGATAGATTAGTTGTAGTATGTAATCAGACTATTTTCTATTATCTTTGTTCTATTATTCAAACTTAAGTTGTAATATATAATAGACTTAGTAATAAGTTTATAAGTTATGATTAAAAATTCAACTTATATCTACTAGCTAGTGATCTATGCAAGACTAATTATAAGTATTAGAATTGAAGGTAGTGGACATATTTTTTTATTTTCATTTCATTTTCTATTTTATTTTATTTTTCAGACTTAGAAATAGAAGTTAGTATGATATTACATATCTATTACATGTTACATAACATAGTCACAAGTCACAGTCACATAATCACATATTACAAAGAATATAAAAGAATCTAGAACAATAATATATATTAATAGCATGTAATATACATGTTCTTTAGGTAGACTAGATTTAGTATAGCTGTCATATGCAAGTCCACTCGTCTGGAAAACTACATCCCCATGGTGATGTCACCTCTAAAACATACAAGCCCATCTTCCATAGTGGCCATCTTTCTTGCAACACGTCTTATGGCAGTGCTGTAACCCTCCAGATATTCCATCTTTTACGACAGAAATACTTCTATTCAACTTGGTCTTCCATAATAGAGTTACTCTTGTCAGTGTCTCAACACTGAAACCTCTGCTCAGGGAATAGGAGTTTTTACCACTGAAACCCCGAGCATCTTCTAAACTATCAGTTTGTATATAAGACTAGTAGTTACACTGTAATTTGCTAGTCTGATAATCAACAGAGATAAGCTCTCATTAAACTCAATCTCCGGTATTCAATGGCAATACACCAATCAGTACTCACTCCCACTCGGACTTTCTCTCCTTCATCTGAAGTTGCAACCACATGACAGACAAACGGCGCAGCACATAAGCTAAAGCTAAGGTTATTCCACAAGTCTGCTCATCTCCAAGTCCATTCTGCGGACTTCCACCCTGGTGTGAACTGCGCCTGACAATAGCATAGACTGTTAGCTAAGTATATATAAGATAGATACTTTGTACTTGAAAATCTATCAAGTTTTCTTATGTAAACTTTATATAAGGTTATTTTTTCACTCTAACTCTTAAGCTTAAGTCTATAATACTAATCTAATCTATTCTAAAGACTATATATGTTATATTCTTAAGCTTGGCTTAGGTTGCAATTTAGGCAAAAGCTTGAGTAAAAATAAAAGAATTATCAATTGATAAAGTATAAGAATACAAGACTATATCTACTACTATATATATCTACTAATCATGAGGAATAAATACATAAGAATAATACAAGGCATAGTTAGATATAAGTTAAAAGTAAAATAAACTCTAGCATATGTTTATTATAAGGAAAACACCTGTATAACATGAGATATAAATTATAGTGATTATAACAATATATTACTTATAAGGTTAATATATGGTAAATATGCTATATAATATATGATATCATACTAAATCTTAACTTTAGATCCTCAAATAAGAAAAAAAATGAAAATAAAACAATAAAATAAACTAAACTAAACTAAGTCTATTGTTTTCAACTTTAATATTACCTCTCTTTAATATTTTTTCTCTAGAAAAACTAACTTCCATTTTTACTAGTTTTTCTCCAACTTCTTTAAATATTTCTTTTTGAATTTTTCATTATTCCATCCATATAATATTTTTGCTATATACTTTCCTAGTAATTTCTCCCTCCTAAAACATCTTTTCTTTACTATATCTAACTTTTCTTATATTCTTACTTCTGCACTTAGTCTCCTTTTAAACTCTGTTACTGCTTTCTTTGCATTTTCTAAGTGCTTCTTCTTCTTTTATGTATCTGTTAGAGTTACAAATAATGAACTTGGTTTTATTTATTTTCTTTCTCTTTTATTTTTGGTTTTACTTTAATTTGAACTTAGATAAAGAACATGATGTGACATCATGTATGATGGTTACACAAGTCACAGGTCACACAATTATATGACATAAAAAATATTATAAAAGATTCTAAAATAAATGATATTATATAGTATAGTAATAGTATATTTATTTTGTGAAGTACATATGGACTTTAGGGTAGGTTAGTTATAGTATGTATACAAACTATAATCTATAGTATATATAAGATAGATTGGTTTGTACTTGGAATTCTATTGAGTTCTATTTTATTTTCACTTAAGGAATCAGATCATAATAGTGTCATTCTCTACTATAAACCTCTTCTAATGTATCAAATACTTGGTTTTACCTCTTCTATCTTCTGTTCCTCTATTAGTTCTTTATATCTTACTACTCAACTGACATTTACAACTAGATAAATTCTCATTAAAGTTGGTAGTCTTAGTTTGATTACATTAGTGAATACTACTTCTTCAATAATATATAGACCAATATATCAGTTCACTAGATTTATTGCCAGCCTTTCTTTAAACACTAGATCTTTTATACTCAAAATCATTTTGTCTCTCTTCTTTTATTATTCAGTTTTCTTCCTTCTCTTATTTGCTTGTTATTTCATTTCTTCTTATGCTTTTCTCAATGCTGCTCCTGCTTCTTCCTAAAGCTTTTTCATTCTCTATGTAAATTTCATTGCTTTTCCAACCTTTTCTTTTCTTTTCATATCTGCTTCTATTCTCAACTCTCTACTATAATTTGCTATAAACAGAGATACTTTTGTTGTTGAATATGTTTTATTGTTAACTGCAAACTCTGCTATCACTAATTATTCTGGCTAATCATTTTGTTTATGATACACAAAGAACTGTAAGTACTGTTTCAGTTCTTGATTCATGCATTCTGTTTGTTTATCTGTTTGTAAATGAAAGAATGTCAACAACTTTGTCTCAATTCCTAATATTCTATTTAATTTATTGGTTAACTTTGCCACAAACTATAGTTTCTTATCTAATATAACACTCTCTGGCAGTTTATGCAACTTCTACACATTATTGTCAGAATTAAGAATGTTAGACTTGAAGAAAGCCCACTAATACTTACAGAAATTGAGTCTAGCTCAGAATATGAGTCAGAGGGAGAGACCAGCATAGGCTCTGCTCTCTCTTTATATATGCCCTTACCATCTACACCACTACCACCATCAACATCCCTCTCACCACTATTACCACCATCATATACTATAAGTCAACATGACTTACATGCCATCATTAGACAATAACAGGAGTGGTTAGCAGCAATGCAGGCACAATTTCAGGTCCTGATTGTGAGAGGAGTAGGAGAATGAGAAGGAGGGGCAATGGAGGAATCTAATACAGGATCTAACATAGAGGTGGCCAAGCCACCAGTTTTTAATGGAGAAGCAGAAAGAGTGGGAGAATTTATCATGATATATAGACTATACTTGAAAATGAGGATGAGAGAAGCTATAGAGAAAGAAGAAAAAAAGGAAAAAGAACAGAGGAAAAAGAAGAAACAGAGAAAGGGAAAGACAATGCAGATAAACAAAGTAGCAGAAAAATGGGAGATTTGGAATGAAAAAGAAGAGGCAACAAGATCAGAGGAAAAAGCAAAGAAGTTGGTACCAGAACAGTTCCACAAGTGGATTAAAGTTTTTGGCAAGAAAGCAAGTGAGAGAATGCTAATAAGAAAGATATGGGACCATGTAATAGACTTGAAGGAAGAATTTGCATCAAGAAAAGGGAAAGTATAACCCCTGTCCAGAGAAGAGAGAGAGGAGATAAGAGAATTCATTCAGAAGCAGATAAGAAAGAGATATATAAGACCATCAAAATCACTACAGATAGCACTAGTATTCTTTGTGGGAAAGAAGGATGGAAAGAAGAGGATGGTGCAGGATTACCAGTATTTGAATGAGTGAACAGTAAAGAACAATTACCCATTGCTACTTATTTCAGACATAATGGAAAATATTAGTATAAAGAAGGTATTTATGAAGTTGGATTTGAGGTGGGGGTATAACAATATAAGAATTAAGGAGGGAGATGAGTAGAAAGCAGCTTTTACAACACTAGAGAGATTGTTTGAGCCAACAGTCATGTTTTTCAGTCTAACAAATTCACCAGCAACATTTCAAGCTATGATGAATGAGATTTTAAGAGATTTGATTAATACTGGAAAAGTAGTGAGTTTTATTGATGACATGATAATAGGCACAGAAGAAGAAAAGGGGCATGAGGAGATGGTAGAGGAAGTTATTTGAAGAATGGAGGAGAATTATTTATACATAAAACTAGAGAAGTGTAAGTGGAAGGTGAGAGAAGTATGATTCTTAGAAGTAGTGATAGAAAAGAATGGAATTGAGACAGAGAAGGAGAAAGTAAAGGTGATATTGAAATGGCTAACCCCAAAATATGTACAGAAGTTTTTAGGATTAGCAAATTATTACAAACAATTCATAAAAGACTTTGCCAAGATAACAAGGCTATTACATGAGCTAACAAGGAAAGAACAGAAGTGGGAGTGGGAGATAGAATAGAAGAAGTCATTTGAAGCATTGAATAAAAAGTTTACTACAAAACCTGTATCAATAGTGCCAGACTTGAATAGAAAGATAAGAATAGAGATAAATACATCAGACTTTGCAACAGGAGGAGTGTTATCAATGGAATATGAGGATAAAGAGATGTTAGTAGTAATTAGAGGATTAGGGGCATGAAGGCATTTGTTAAAAGACACCAAATTCAAGTTTGAAGTCTGAATAGACTATAAAAATTTGGAATACTTTATGAAGGCACAGAAATTAAATTATAGACAGGCTAAATAGGTCTTATACTTGTTTAGATTTGATTTTACTTTGAAGTACATGCCAGGGACAAGAATGGGTAAGAAAGACAGTTTAAGTAAGAGGCTAGACTGGAAGGTGGAAGTGGAAAATGATAATGAAGACTAGAAGTTGATTAAAGAAGAGTGGGTTAAAGAAATGATAGAGATAGTAGTAGAAAAACTAGAAATGATATTGATAGAAAAAATAAAAAGAGCAAGAGGGAAAGATAAAGAGGTAGTAACAGTTATAGAGGAGATGAAGAAAGTAAGAGTGAAAAATCTGAGAGGCAATAAGTAGGAAATTGAGGAAGATTTAGTGTTAAAGGAGGAAAAGGTATACATGTTAAAGGATGAAGAATTGAGGATGGAGATAATTCAGTTACATCATGATACACTAGTAGTAGGGCACAGAGGAAGATGGAAGACAACAGAATTGGTGATGAAAAATTACTAGTGGCTAGAAGTGACAAAAGATGTTGGAAAATATGTAGAAGAATATGATGTGTGTTAGAAGATGAAGAATAGAACTGAGACACCAGCAGGAAAGTTGATGGCAAATAAGATACCAGAAAAGGCATTGATGTACTTAATGGTAGACTTTATCACAAAGTTACTATTAGTGGCAGGAAAGAATGCAATATTGGTAGTGTGTAATAGATTGTCAAAAATAGCACATTTTGTAGCAACAACAGAAGAAACATTGGCAGAGGGGTTGGTAAGACTGTTTAGAGACAATGTATGGAAGTTATATAGATTGCCAGAGAGCATGATAAGTGATAGAAGACTCTAGTTTGCAGCAGAGTTGACCAAAGAGTTGAATAGAATGTTGGGAATTGAGATGAGGTTGTCAATGGCATTCCACCCTCAAATGGATAGACAAATAGAATAGATAAACCACAGTACTTAAGGTTCTTTATAGAATATAGGCAGAAAGATTGGCCAAAATGGTTAGTAATAGCTGAATTTGCAGTGAAAAATAAGGTTCATTCAGCAACAAAAGTATTGCCCTTTATGGCAAATTATAAAAGAGAGTTGAGAATGGAAGCAGACATTAGAAGGAAGAGAAAAGTGGAAAAAGCAACAGAGTTTGCAGAAAGGATGAGGAAAGTTCAGAAAGAAGCTGGGGCAGCATTGAAGAAAGTGCAAGAAGAGATGAAATAGCAAGCAGATAAGGATAGAAGGGAGGTAGAAGTATGGAAGAAAGGAGATAAAGTGATGTTGAGCACAAAAAATTTAGTGTTTAGGGAGAGGCTAATAAAGAAGCTGATAGAGAGATATGTGGGACTATATGTAGTAGAAAAAGTGGTATCAAAAGATGCAGTGAAACTGAAATTATCAGTCTCTATGAGAATTCATCTAGTAGTTAACATAAGTAGAGTAGTGAGGTATAGAGAACTGGGGAAGGGACAAAAGATAGAAAAACCAAAACTAGTAGAAGTGGATAGAATAGAAGAATAGGAGATAGAGAATATATTGAATAAGAGGAAGATGAGAGGAGTGATGAAATATCTGGTACTATCACAAATAAGATACTCACTGGTTGTGATACCTGAGCTAAATAGTGTTTCAGAGGTTTAGTATAAGGATATGATGATTAACAGATGATGAAAAGTATTAACAGGAATAATTGATGTTGTTAAGTCTGAAGTCTAGCCCTCAGACACAGAGGTATATATATAAAAGAGTGATAGTCTGTGCACAAGCTGTTGCCATTACATGATCAAAACTTGTACCTGATGGGAGCTGTTATCTGTCATAGCAGCTGTTAGGCTAATTTTAAAAGATAACTAATTATGTCGCTACATTGATA
>Ga0157364_1009440_pt1 | contig 10087 bp, 5 predicted proteins | sample AttsexASBM2_FD_111476 | JGI IMG/M metagenome (GOLD analysis project Ga0157364, IMG submission 111476) | Fungus gardens microbial communities from leaf cutter ant in Ribeirão Preto, State of São Paulo, Brazil - Atta sexdens ASBM2 | ecosystem: Host-associated > Fungi > Mycelium > Unclassified ... | reverse complement strand
TTTTTGTACAAGAAAACACGTGGAAAATATAGGAAATATATATAGGAACATAGAAATAGAAGTTAAAGTAGAAAACTATGAGAACCTCTGGTCTGGCGCGATCAAAACTTTGGCCATCGCATGCGAGTGCGAGTTTGTACTAGTTTAATGCTCGTATTACGCAAGGCCATGTTTATGTTTACGGTAGTTTAACACGGGAAAAGCTCAGAGTGTCTCGACGAATCCTGTTCACGCCGCTCGGCATGTAATACATTGCATACATCGACTCTCCGCTCCAAGAAACTATCCCTTATCCGGTTTGTCTCCTCGCCGACGCCAGAATTAAATTCGTCGGGGATACGAATGCTCGTGCAATTCGCGCGCATACACTTATATTTTGCTAAATACGAAACGCGTAGCGCATATTGCGAACTTGGTTATTACTCGTCAAAGCAATCCGATTTATCAAGGTATGCGACTCCAAAGCTCTCAACGCAAAGTTGCACGTACGTGCTGCGAAACCATAAACTTCCAAAACATGCATTCATAGCTTTAGCATGTCTAGGATAAATATATTGAGTAGATGAAATCACAGCAAAAGCATGAATGCGGTTTCTCTAATGAAAATTGAACGAATAAAGTTACGGATAGATGTTTCTCAATTATAAGTTATATTTTAATCAGATATTTTAAAAGATGCATTATTATCACAGTAATAGATACTTATATTAGAGTAACTCCGGTATTTGCGTCACGCGAGAAATTACATCGAACAGAAGTCAGAAAAAATGAAAAGAATCAGCACACAACTATTCTATTATATATGCCTTTATATTATTAGGAAACATTATGTTATGATAATTCAGTGTTTTACTAATAATAATGAAATTGTTGTCAATTGACCTGATTTGTTAATATAATAAATAACACAATCATTATATTATAAGCTACATAAAATGATTACTGCAGAGAGTGCAGATTTGGAGAAGGCTTAATAGTTATTTGATGTATAGAAAGATAGTGAAGAATGGAGTTTAGCACAAAATAGAGAGATTCTTGAGTAAAAGAATTATTTTCGTGCTACTGAATAAAAAGTCATTTATGTGTTACAAAGCGCGTTTGTTGCGAATGAATTCAGGATCAATTAAAATTTAAGAGAAGTTATAAAGTCAAGAATACGTATTCAAGATAAGAATACATATTAAAAATCACGCACAGGCAATAATTTCAAAAGATTTATCATTTTTATCATTTGTCTCATGATCATGTCAAATAGCCACGAAAATACAATTATACATTATAGCTTTTTATCATATAAACGCGCGTTTTTCATGTTAGGCTCACGTCAAATACATTTCACATCCCTAAAATTACTAATTCACAGTTTGATGAGATATCGTTGTCGTTTCTTGCTTTTACGATTAAAGGCAACATCTTGCTTTAGTAATTAATTCTATCGCGTGCCGTGCGGTTTACATTCGCTATCTCTGACACCCATAAAATGTACTTAATAATTTACGAGTTACAAATAAACTATGAAAAAAGTTTTAACGAATTCTGATCGGATCACGAACTTTTTTATTGTCTATTTATAAAAAGAAAATGTAGATTTTAATAAAATTAGTGAAATGCAAAAAATAATATAGGGAAGAGATCTTTTTTAAATTAGACTTTTTTTTAAGCCAATTTAAATTTTATAACCGAAGAAAAAATTAAAAAACGATGTATTAAATATAAATTAAATATCTAGTATTCTCTTAAAAATAGATTTTGTATTAACAAGAATATACGATCATATCAGATAGTTAAAAACTGTCTTTACCCTCATTAAGTTACTCTATCTTAAATATAAGAGGCGACATTAAAAGTGATTAGCATTTCAGTTTGTTTCTTGCAAATAATATTTATTACTATTGCGTAAAAGTTATCCACGCCCCGAATAAATGCTTTTCACTTTCTGTAATTATGTAAATTTTCTAGTTTCATTCTCAGATGGTCGTTTTATACAGAATAATAGAACTTCTCACGAAACGCTCGAAAAGAAAGCCTTTAACTTTCGTAAAATCCCCCTAGCTAACGTTAAATGGGAAATGCATGCTTGTTCATTTCAATCTGCATTATACTATGTGCAATAAAGTCATCGTGCAACAGATTTGATACGTTAGTTACGTTCTAAAGAACGAAATCACGAACGTAATTCTCTTTTTTATCCCTGATATTATCGCAAATATTGCTTCCATATTTGTCGTTAAAGAAATACTCAATCAATAAACTTGAAATATGCACATTTATTTTGTTTAAATAGCAGCCAAGTAAATATTATACATACTTTCTTTTTTTGTGCAATTCTTTTTTATTTGATATTTTTTATAATGCATTAAATATTTATCTACACAAATTATTGTTAGTACGATAATTGCGCAAATTCTAAATTAATTATACAGGATATTCTAAAATTTGCGATTCAAAACACTATAACAAGAATTAAATTCTCGAAAAAAATTAAATAAAAGTCAAAATTTACAAATAATTTTTTATTAAATTTTTGGAGAACATTCTTATTATATTGTAGTATTTTGAATCGTGAATTTTTTAATTACTCTGTTATACTTAATAAATAATATTAAGAAATAAAAATAAAAAGTTAAATTATATTAGAACATTATTCAATAAAAAGCATAAATAAAAATGTTTTTTATTTTTGTATATACAAACTTGCGATTTTATTTTTTTAAATAGTCTTCCGTTCAGCTAATAATCCACATTTTCTTATTTAAAAAAATTGCAAATAAAGAAAATGAATGTATTTATTATTTTTTATATGAGCGTTGTGCAAGAAAAGAACAATAGTTATGTCTAAGCACGTTCGCAATGTGAATAGTACGCGGATTAAAGTCGACGCCGATCCTGCAGTAGTACAAGTCAACAATTCGTATGGTCTGTTTGCAACATGGAGCGAATTCGAGTGTCCGAACACGACACGAAATAGCTCTCGTTCATACTCGAAAAATAGGACGAGCGGCGCTTGAATCTGCTACACTTAAAGCATCGTACACATATTACACGATTATGATTCACAAACGAGTTTGATGAAAACAGCCTCTTCCTTTGAACTTGCCTGCGTCGCTTGATGATGCAATACGAAGAGCCCGCATAATGAAATTGCTAATCGCGTAATCTGCTAGTCTGATGGCTGCCATAAACGTCGATGGTTAAAAGCGTCCCTTTAAATATTCGGCACTAAATCTCTGTTGAAGATACAAAAATGCTGGACTGATCAGGTAATAAGATACGCTTGAAATTGATCTCCTAAATCGTACAAATCAATTGAAAAGTCACAAGATATATATATATATATATATATATATATAGAGAGAGAGAGAGAGAGAGGCGGGGAGGGGGGAATTATCCTATATTTTATTTATTTCCAATATCCGCATATTGATATGCAGAAGTTCCAAGTTATTTGTTTAAAATATATCGAAATGTTTCATAAATATAAAATATAGAGAAAGAATATCAGCCTTATTTAAAAGAGATTTATAAAATGAGTGTGGATTTAATTTACAAATAAATATTCATCAATATTAATTTCTATTCGATGTCGTTAAATGTTTAAAGTAAATCTTACAGATTATTTATTTTCAATCCTTTATTTTATAACTATGTTATAAAAGCTATCTATTTGCAAATTGAAAATAAAAGGGATAGAATTCTGCAATATTATATATACATATATATATCATTTCTTACAAATTTTTTTTAAGAAAAGAGCCAATTTTTTTAATTAAAATATTCCAATCATCGATAATTCAGATCTGTGCTGCGGTAATGATAAGATACTTTACTACTGCGAGACTTCAAAGTATTTGCTCGATCAAATTAAGATTTAGGATCATATCTTTTCGCACCATAATGGAATTAGCATCATCTTAATTTGCACAGGTCATCTAAAGGTCCTTCGTTACTCGCGAAAATTTCCTGAAGATATCTTTATCAATTTATATATTTTTCATCTTTTTTTATTCCGAAACGTCTTTCTCGAAAAGTATTCCGAAAAATATTGAGGAAGAAAACAGACATCTTATTCTCAATAACAACACTGCGTTGACATTCATTAACGTGTCGTGCAAAGCTATATCTAAAGTTGTTCAAGAAGTCAGAATGAAAAGTAAATATTTTCGTTTGCATTCACCCGCGTTCTGTAATAACAATACTTCCTTGGTGTTCCTTCTCAGTATATTATCTGTCATTATAACATCGTCGCTAAGTTGCGAAGTCTTTTACATTGTATACACACATAATATATATTTACATCTTTAACGAAAAATGTATTATTTTATCATTTCATTTTTTTAATCAGCAATTGTTATTTAATTAATTGCTCATTGAAAATTTTTATGACATATTTATGATATATTTAGTTATAATATTGAATTATAATCAATTTATTGTTTATTTATTACAATAATTTAATTATATATTAATTATTACATGTACGATTTTTTTTTATACTGAAGATGATCCGAATTGGAAGTAAAATGTTCCTTTTATATACACATTACTCTTATTTGATTTATGTGTATTCAATAAAGAGATCTAGTTAGTATTAAATATTTGCATGCTATGAACTGCGTTTTGATTCTTAAAGGCCCTTTCATAATTTTATTGTAATAATAATAATTATTATGATATTTAATTAATCAAACATGAAAGATTAGAATCTAATGACAAATAATAAAATTTTAAATCTTCGAGAAAGAATACATAAATTTCACATATACAAATTTGAGAAACAATTATGGAGAATATTAAATTGTGTAAAAGTGCAATATGTTTTTTATTAACAAGAATATTATATGATGTAAGATAAGAGTCTCAAATGTCTGTTTCAATTGCATAACATTATACTACCTACAGCTAAATGCCTGGGCAAAAATGCTGAATGGAAATCAAATCGTTCCAATGATGATACCAGCTACACCTGCTTCGATTTTTCTGCCAGTAGAAAGACAGGCAGATAACCGACGGCTGTTGCTTTTGCATGAGCATCCGTATCCTGGTGATTCCATCCGTTGAAGTGAAAATCCGTGTTATCATTATGTCCGATCCCTTTCCCGCACTCACGCCGTTAGGAAAACTTTCGATGCTCTTTTCCGCGCGAAATCTCGCAATCGACCTCTGGCCAGCTCTTCGTGGCGTATCCAATTTTCTGCGTAGATATCGACTAACACATTGATTGATTCTAGTTGAAACTCAAGAGAGGATTTCTCGAGCGTAAACCTTCGCGGTGGACGGGGTAGCGTCAAAGTTCGCTCATTATACCTGTTGCTAATGGGGATCACGCGCTAATGATTCGCCTGCTATGAACTTTAAAGGACCGTGAAATGTGAAATTCCTTTTCGTTTCTATAAGGCCGACTAGACACGAAACGGAGAAAGAAAGAAATAGAGAGAAAATGAGATAGAATCGGTATAATTCGGCGTAGGGATTAAATCGTATCAGAATAATTTGAAAACTTTCTAAAGTACCTATTCGTGCGCGAGACATTGCCTATTAAGCAAGAATTTTAATCGTAATTAATTAATAATGATTTGGAAAATGAACTTACAGAGATACAAAGAACAATAATGATTTCACAAAAGATTACAGTTACTATATCTGAATCACAAGAAAAGAGTACATATGTATATTTTTTAAAAAGAGATAATCCGGAGTTAAAAAGACAGGATATAATTTTTATACGTTAAATGTAGATATTTAATAAAACAAAATTTCTAGAACATAATTTTTATTGAACACATTTCTTATTAATATAATTTTATAAATATAAATTTTTCATTAATGACGAGAAGTTTTATGATTTTAAAAAGAATATATTCTTTATATAACATAAAAAGGAATATAACTATCTTACACAGGATAGATTCCCGCATTTACTAAATACGTTTATCCGTTTCAATTTAAATCTCTGTTTTAAATAAAGATATTTTATCACATAATGAATGTAATTTATCTAAATTTTTTGTTAATAATTGGTGACCTTATATAAAACATAATGCATAATAAATTTCTGCAAATGGTATTAATAATACGCTACACTCTTCAAAATTATGTTACATCACAAGTATGCAAATCATGGTTAGCATCGTTAATACATTTTTAATAGGTTTTATTTTTTATAATAGCATGAAACATGATATTGCAAAAATGCGCGATAAAAGAGTCTGTTGAATAATATCAAGCATATTTGTCAATATATATGTAATATTATGAAGTTAATATCTTACACAGTAAAAAACATTTTGTATTTGTATTAAAAATAATTGTTGTTGAAATTTGTATGTTGAATTTTTAACATTTGAGATTTAACATAATGTAATTATGTTATTGAATTTATTTTATGTTTAATTAGTATTCTATATTTCTTAGTATTAAAATAACACAATTTATGAATAAGTATTGTAAACAAATGATATAAAAATGAATGTCGCAACAACAAAAAATGTATCTCACAATTGTGCTATGTGATTTAATAAAATTAAAATGCTTAATGTTGTTTTTAATATCTTGACAATTTAATTTTGATTATAAGAATGTAGGATTAATATATTACATTTAGGATCAGGAGACAAGGTAGTGTCTCGGTGCTAAGCCGATATACAATAAACATGGAAATAATTTATCGCGCAATTTCAGAGCATTTAACTTTTTTATATTGAAATCTTATTATTATCATATTACTTACTGAATGTAAACAATCTCAGTATTAAAGTCTATTATAGATCTAGCTACGAAAATGCTGTTCCTTGCAGTCACACGGATGATGTGTTTGAATATCAGAATAAAGAAACGCGAGTAGAATGACGGACCTGGATATTCCTCAACCATCATAAATATTTAAGCGTCTTGAACTCCCTTCCTCGTAAATGTATGGATGAAACATTGCATGCTATGAAACTTTTGAAATCACTGGGGGGAAGGTAGCGCTCGTCTGTTCATTTTATAAATAAAGAAGTTGTCAGATAATATCTGGAAGCATACATTTCGTTATAATATTTATACGTGCGCGAAATAATACGAAAATCGATTAGTGAAATGAAAGTGGAACGAAATCGTGATTCGCAATAAAAGAAAAAAGCTACACGTTATATAAAAAACTATTTTATATTAAAAATTATTTTATAGTCTATAAAAAACTCTGTATCAAAGAAAAAACACGAGCACGTCGATGACGTTTCTAATACTGAAAATAAAATTATTGATATAATAACGCGTTTAAATCACGCGATATGGAAATAAACGCGAATTCTTAAAAGCAATTTTAAAATTAGAATCAGAAGTATTATTTTTTAAATTTCTTGACATAGAATTCTGTGAATTATTCAAATCGCATCCCAGGTTTACAATCCCTTGGAACACGCACAAGATTATGTGCAATAAGTGTATAATTTCGGCTAAATTTCATTAACCTGTTTGTCACCAGGTTTCCACAAGTTTTTACACTATGTTTCCCTTCCTTTTTGCTAATAAGGTGCCAAAGATAAATCTTTTATTTTTTTTTTTAATGATAATACTGACAATAAAGTAGCTTCCAATTTTAACTGCGTTATCGCCGCGAAAGTTTCGCGCGGTGGGATGAAGAGGCAGACGAGGATGTAACAGGGTAACTTCGTCCTGGCTACGTCCTCGCTCGCGTATTGATCGGTCAGGTGTGTGCATACAGTTTGCTGCAGGATTTCCCGTTCGTAAAATCCCTCCTCCTTGAACGTCCCCGTCTCGTTTAAACCTTTGAAAGCTCGCGGCGATTCCTGTCCCGTTTCCCTTGTCGAGAATTGATGCAATTTCACAACGCAACTTGCACCGACAACGGGCTGCTTTTTCTCTCGGATACGTTTCACGAGGGAGATGGCCTTTTATCGCATAATAATAGCGGCGTAACTTTCAATTAGGAATATATCTACAGTGAACGGATAATAAGGTGTTATGATATTTTAGTCAGAGCCGGAAGAACATAAAACTCCAACGAAGGCTTTAACAAAGAAACATTGTTTTAATGTGCACATATTTAGCTTTACATTAAAATATCATTAATTCTCTTATGCAAAGTTATTTACATCTGTCTGAGCGTCTTTTTCTTGTTAAGCAGATGAAATATATCACCATAATAAGCGTAACTGGGACAAAAAAGTTAAGAATCGTAGAAAAAAAGATGAATCCATACTTCGACAAAAATGAAATATATTTACGTTATGTATTAGTATATATTGTCCCTTTTCAAGATAATATAATAATATATATAATATATATAATATAACCTACGACATATATAATAACATAAAAATATATATATAAGGTATTCCGAAAATCGTATAACCGAGAAAGAGATAATTCGTTATGTAAAAGTAAATCGAAAATACAAAAATGAAATCTTTTCGTACATAAATATTCTATTTTTGAGATTAAATTTGAATATTCGTCAATTACGCCTATATTTGACTACTACATTTGCTTGGTTCATCCAATCTGCTTGTCTATCGTCATTTTTATTTGCATCTTTAATTCACCGAGTAAGAATTTGTCTTCAATATGTGAAGGGCGACATTTTCAATCATTTTTTACTTAATAAAATAAATACATTAAAATTTGCATTTCAAACTGCACCAAGTTCAGACTTAGAAATAACGGTGAATAGTCAGATTGGATAAACCAAGCAGATTATGGATAGTTTAATGCATGAATATTTAATGAATATTCAAATTAGATTTTCCCCAAAGCAGAGTTCCATACGAAAAAATTTTATTCTATTTTTTCTATACTATTTCTATATTTTTTATTTTAAATTGTAATCTATATTTTTCGATTTATTTATATAGAAAAAATTACTTCCTTTCTGGTTATATCACTTTTTTAATTTATATCAATTTTTGGAATACCTATACACTATATAATATATTAATTTATAAAATTTTCAATAATGAGTATCTAAATGTTATGCTATTAATTCATAATAAGAATTTCAGAAACACATCCAATTTTTTTTATTAATTAAAATATCAAAAAAGAGGGGCGCATAAATTATTTCAAAACTTGCTTGAATAATAAAAATAATATAAACTTTTTATTTAATTCTGAAAGCTTTCAGCATGATTACTTATACATATAATCAAAGGATTCTCTCACGAGACAGGAGGAGATGAAGAATTTGAATAAGCAACTACAACTGTCAAGAATAGTGAACGATTCTTCTCTTCATTCTGGTACAATCACGAAGCGGAAATGACGCATACGAATAAAGGAAGGGACCATAAGAACGATGAACAAGGAAGAATGGCGATGTTCCGTCGTTCTCTGTCCCCGCGATTTCTTTTCTCTCGCTTTTCTTCACTTCCATCCTCTCCACAACCTGCTGATTCTGTTTGCTCTGCGATGTCCCTTGCGGGGTTGATTGCACCAGCTGACGACTCTATTCCGTGCACGTTGACCATAACCGAATTAGCGAGTAATTAGTTTACATAAAATTACACCAAACGACTCCGCCCTTTTCCATCCGTGCACTCTTGCGCCCATTTCTCCAACCCTTCGTCTTCCGGATCGACCAGCCGATTACACCTACGGAGCACCTGTCTATCGCGGTCGACACGCCAACACGCTCGAAAGCCTATCACCCAACTTGCTACGCAATTTCATTATCGGTGATTTAGTTGAACGCATCCCGCACGGGGCGTTGCGCCGCGCGGCCGGAAGTGCCGGGATGTGCCGGTGGTTTATGAGCTGTATGATGCTCGCTCACACGCGCAAGGGGCAAAATCGGAAATGTAATTGTCGGCGATTGTAACCGAGCCTGCGCGTTTCTACATCATTCGAAATAATATAATGAATGTTCGCGATTTTATTAAAAAACATAAATTTTTGATGTTTTCTTCAAAATTTTGTGGTTATAGGAGCAGTACTAATTAGGCGCTCCTATACAATATTTAAATTGACCCTTAATTAAAAAAGAACCTACATTTACCATATAATGATCCACATAGAAGAATTTGTTTCCGCAGGAAACAAAAATGTCACTAGATAGAAAACAAATTTCTCATTTAATATTATATTGTTC
>Ga0157364_1009439_pt1 | contig 10089 bp, 5 predicted proteins | sample AttsexASBM2_FD_111476 | JGI IMG/M metagenome (GOLD analysis project Ga0157364, IMG submission 111476) | Fungus gardens microbial communities from leaf cutter ant in Ribeirão Preto, State of São Paulo, Brazil - Atta sexdens ASBM2 | ecosystem: Host-associated > Fungi > Mycelium > Unclassified ... | reverse complement strand
TCTAGCCCTCAGACACAGAGGTATATATACAAAAGGGTGATGGTCCGTGCGCAAGCTGTTGCCATCACATGATCAAAACTCGTACCTGATGGGAGCTGTCAGCTGTCATAGCAGCTGTCAGGCAAATTTTAGAAGGTAACTAATTATGTTACTATATTGATATGCTTGTATCTCTACCAATACTTGTTGCTTTGAGATGCATCATATACTGTTGGAAACGGATTGATGAGTACTTCTCAACACAAGTTCAATCGTGCGAATCCGTTTAGCCGTTCATGAGATATTAGCAGACAAAGCTTTTACAGCTACTGATGACCTGATATCTCAGTTGTTTGTTGTTGCTTTTGTACATCCTACATATGTGCGGATAGCCCTCATTTGGGGCTTTCCAGAGCAACTTAGTTTGTGAAAATCAATCCACTGGTTGTGGAGATACAAGCTGAATGAAGTTTGTAACAATACTTAACTAGATATATTCAATTGTTTCTAATATCACTTTAAGTAAGAGTGTTAAGAAATAATTCATGTCAATATCATTGTTAGAGTTGAAGATGGTGAACTCTATTTATTTTCAATTTCTCTCTGACTTTTATTTTTTTCAGTTTATTTTTATTTTGAGAGCTAAGATTAGGGTTTGGCATGATTCAGTGTCACACATCAGTCACACATCAGTCACAGTCACACAGTCACACAATCACGCGTTATGATGGAAAATGGTAGAAGATTCTGAAAAGATAATGTCATATAGTATGTTATATATATGGTTATTTAGGATAGGCTAATATAATAGAGTATAGACCATTAGTTTTAGATATATAAGGTAGACAATCATGTACAAAGCTCTCTATTGAGTTCTCTTGTGTAAACTCTATACAAGGTTCTATTCATTGATCTACTCTAAGATCTTTGAGTCATAACAATCATAGCATACTCTGTTGGCAACCAAGTGTTATATAAGTACTCTACAATAAATTTTAAGTCTAAATATTTATGAAGAAATTTTATCCTATTAATTGTCTTTATAGAAACATTTATACTTGATTGCTCACAATCATTTCTATAAAGTCTTATCTATACTTAGGACTTTAGCTTCTTGTGCTAAATTCTAGGTGAATGCTGTATCTACAACAAGTAGCTAGTTTATAATTTAGCTTCTTGTGTTAAATCCTAAAAGGATTGTTCACATACATTCATTATGTTTACAATATCACTATGCTATTTATAATCTATTTCTTGTTAAGTTCTCATCCACTTTATGTTAAGCTGCTTATTTCTTATAAGTTCAAACACAACTAGATACAGTATGTCTTTCTCTAACTACTTTATTGTCTCTATCAGAGCAGTTATTAGCATAAGTCTTACTCTTCTATAGAATATTGGCTAAGTTAGAAAAATGGTTAATAAATACTATTTTTCATATTATATAATTTAGTGATATCACATTATATGACTCTTTTCATAAATACTCAAGTAAATAATTAATTAATTAAATGATTAAAATAAAAGGAAAAATAAATATTAAACCACCACTTCTTTTTCTTATATTACTATTTTGTATAGTAGCATCTAGAAAAAGATTAGCAAATATACTGAATTTCTCTACTTTTTAACCTTATAACAATCAACCAAGTTATCATAAGCATTCCTTAATGAATCTTGAAATCATTCCATCTAGAGGACAATCTGTTATGATTTAAAGCTCAAAGGGTTAAGCAATGAAACAACTCTTATATTGAGTAACACAAGAGAACTCGATAGAGTTCTTAGTACAAAGTAGTCTACTTTATATACTACTACTCATGGTCCATGCTCACTACTGTGCACCCTACCCTAATGACCATGTATATGACATGAGGCCAACATGTGTTGTCCATGTTGTATGACATTACTTCATTCCAGAACCTTCTACTCCATTCTCTCAAGTCTTGTGATCAGTCTTGTGACTTTGCCATCAACTTGTGACTGATGTGACAGCATGACTGATAAGCCCTAACCCAAGTTGTTCTAAAAATAGAAAAATAAAATAAAAATAAAATAAAGTAAAAAATGAAAATAAAAAATGAAGTCTATCGTCAATGATCTTAACACAATCATTATTTCCTAGTATCAATAGCCAAAGAGACATGACTATTAGCTTTTCTGTATTCTTGATAGATTATGTAGAATATATTAAAGCTTAGTCTGAAAAATTAATGTAGGCTGAACAAGTAGAGAGAGAGGAACAAGTGGATTTTTCTCAAACCAATATGCCTTTAGAATATACAGAAATCCCTATATATGTACTTTATAGTAATAATACTAATGACATAAATAATATGTTGACTTTCTCTAATTTGGAACCTTTAAACCAACTTGCAGATCCATAACTATGGGATGGTAACTTTGCTCTAATTTTTTTGTTTGGTATTGATGAGTTTTTAGCTAGTAACACAAAAAATATTATATGTTTCTTACAAAGGATGGCTGCAATCATAAAACAAAGACCATTACATAATAGAACCTCTAATAATATCCCTTATATTGTGAATTTTGGCTCTATAGCTTGAAAATTAATCAATGCCATCTATAAATTTAAATGAGATAATCTAATAGTCAACAGTAAAGACAAAACTTTCCAGCAATATATTTCTTCTCAGTTCAACAAGAATAAAACAACCACTCCAAAAACAACTGAAGATAAAAAGGCTGATAAAAACAAACAAGCTGATATTTCTAGAATTCCCTCATCTAGTACTTCTAGGCTGAGTAAAAGTATATCAGCCAAGTCCAAATATTACAAGAAAACTCAATCATTTGCTCAAGCTACTAAAGACAATATTGAGAATATTCTTAAAATCAAGAATGTATTTCCAAAGTTGTCTTCTAGCAAAATTATTGAAATTAACAATGACATATACAACAATAGAGTGAAGAGTAAACTGAAACTCAATATAACTACTAAAGAGCTTTCTAGAAAACAGATTATCATACCAATAAGCAAAATCAATTTCAACATAATTGTATCTCAAGCAAATATACACATCTCAAATATAAACAGACTTTTGAAAGATGTGAAATCTGAAGTTTCAGCTGATTTTATATACTTTGACAATAAACATTATCACTACTAACAAAGCCATAGCTACTTTAGACTTAAACATTATTGAGAAATACATCAAAAAATTGAACAACATTAATTCAAATAATGTTATGAGCTCTTAACTTTCCCAATCCAAATTATATTTCAAAATTCTAGAGATACTTTACTACTCAGCTAATATAAATTTCTGTATTACATCTGATGTAATAGAAAAGGTAATTAAGAATATTCATATTTTCAATAATGTTATTTTAGTGTCATGCTCTCACATCATTAAAGTTTTTCTTAAGTTAGACATGGCTGTTATATAAATTGATATTTGGGATTCTCAAAGTAGTACAAAGGCCAAGAGTCTTATTAATAAATGTTTTAATATAGAACAACATATTACAACCATTTAAGAAACCAATATGAACCCTAACATTTCCCAGTATAAGAACTACTGGAAGTGAGAACATACCATATTCACCTACTATACACATGGTACTAAGTGATAGAAGTATAATAATTCTCATCAAATCAATCACTATGAGGAGATAGTGTGGTATTATAAGGCTAATTTCAAAACTAACTCTTCTAAACTCAAAAATAAGAAAGGAAAACTGTATACTTATTTATTTAAGTAAATTAACTGTAAAGGCAAACACCAAGCAGGTAGCTATGACTGTTCTTTCTAAAAACATAGATTCAATAAAAATTGATATGCAAAGAAATCTCAAGAGCTTTAAGAAATCAGAACTAGCTCAATTTACTCATCTGTAGGTGAAGATAAACAATGATTATAAAATCCCTAAAATTTTTTTCACAGAATATTTGAAAAAACAAGCTTCTTACTGATACAATTTTAGAAAACAACCAAAAATTCAACATTTTATTTATTCAAGAACCTCTTTGGTTGATTATCTATTAAATTCCAAGTTCTATGTCTAAAGAAAGAAAAAACATTATAGAAGCTTCTTACTATTCTTCTTGGATTATGTTTACAAAATTATTACTCACTAATAACAATTATTCAAGGATTATTACCTACATTAACATTGAGTTGGTCAAGTTATATTTTTCATTAAAAAAAGACATTTTTAATCATTAAGATATTATCTCCTCTTTTAATTGTAGTATTATATGTTTCATTCTTAATATTTATTCAGATAATCAGTAGACCACCTTAAAGTATTTAAAGGATACTGAGATAAATTTGAATAATATCCCAATTATAACAAAAGACTTTAATATCAGAGATAGCAATTGAAATCTATTATATTCTCATCACTCAACACATGCTGATGTACTTCAAGAAGTAGCTGATGGTCTTAATCTAGATTTATCAATGCTTATCAATCCAGTACTTACTTAATATACAAACAACTCTCAAAATTCAAATTTAGTTTTAGACTTCATGTTTCTCTGAGCAGAGACAGAGGAATTCAATAATCATTATATCTCACCTAACTTATAAAGTCTTTCTGATTACACTTCTTTATTGATATCAATCATCATTGAAGAAGAATTTATTCAAGAAAGAAAACAGTCTATTGTTAGAAATAGTGAAGAAGAAAAAGAATTTGTCAATGAACTTAGAAACAGGATAAGCAATATTGATACAACTTACAACTAACATTCTTAACTGTGACATGCTAGAATATGTGACTCAGGAATTCACTATTATTGCAAAAGATCTTTGAAACAAGTATTCTAAATTTATCAATATTACTAAATATTCTAAAGTATAGTAGAACAAAGAGTACAATAGAGACTTAGCTATCTATTGAATACTCAGAAGAAGAATAAGGTTCCAAGTACGAATTAATCTACCTTATATACCACAGACTGCAGTCTGTGCACATACTATCCTATCTCATTCTAAAGTACATATGTTTGCTATAAAGTCAACATGCTATTGCTATGTTGTATAATATCATTTGTTCTGAATTCTTTTATGTCTTTATCCATGTCATGTGATCCTGTGACTGTGACTGTGACATGTGACATTATGCAACCCTAATTCTAAGTTCCAAAAATAAAAAATAAAATAAAAAGAAAATAGAAATGAGAAAAAAATTAAAATAATTAGAGTCTACTGTCTTTAACTCTAATAGTAATTTGCAACTTCTTGACAAAATTCACTCATATCAATGAGCAGAATGGCCTCCATTCTCTAGTACTAAAAAGATAGTAAGCAATGGTAAGTGTATTACTAACATTATTAACATAGTGAATTCTTGTATCAATCTCAGCTATTGGCCATCACACTTTAAGATGTCTATGTCTATTATTATTCCAAAGTCTAACAAATCTTTGAATAATACTCCCAAGATCTTTTGTCTTATTATTCTTCTCAATATATTAGACAAGTTAATTGATAAAGTGATAAGTAATAGACTACAAGTTCATTCTATTGCTTCAAACTTCATTTATCCAAACTAATTAGGGAGTATCAAACAATGTTTGATAACAGATGCCAGTATTTTCTTAACACATCTCATATGAGCAGGATGAGTTAAGAGCCTTCATACAAGCACTCTTGCATTTGATATCACACAGTTCTTCTTTTCTTTGAATCATCAACTTCTTCCAATGATTCTGAACAAAGCAGATTTTAACACTAGAATTTCTTAATTTTTCTCTAGTTATTTAATTAATAGATAAACTCAATTTGTGTGCAATTATATTACCACTCTTTTCTATATATTCAAAAAAAAACTAAAAATCTTTCAATTTCTATTTCAATTTTTATTCTTTCTTTTGTTGATAATAGTCTTTTTGTTTCTCAAAAGAAAAGTTATGAAAAGTCTAACATGAACCTTTACTATAGTTATAGTATTATTTTATCTCTCTTCAACCAATTTAGTCTGGCAATTGAACACAACAAATCAGAGATCTTTCACTTCTCTAGGTCAACAAAGAATACCAATCCTCCTCTCCTAGATCTCAGATCTATAGGTAGTACTGTACTTAAACCTAAAGACACATAGTGATATCTAGAATTCTTCTTTGATAAGAAACTCTTTTTTTGACATCATATTCTACTTATAAAGTTCTATCCACCATTAAAGGCATGAAATGTTCAGCAGCTCAAATTTTCTATACAGAACTTGTATCCTTCCCATTACTCTTTATGGCTTTCAGCTGTGGTATTTCAAAGAAGTATTATTATATTAAGGAATTAAAGAAAATGCAAAGAAGAGTAGCCTTATGGATTATGAAAGCTTTTTGTACATCTCCCTCATAGGGAGTTAAGGCTATTGCTAGTCTCATTCCTATTTACTTTCACCTCAATAAACTTATAGGACATCACCATCTCAAAGTAGCATTTCTTTCTAAACAACACATGTTAAACTTTCTTTTAAACACACATTATTCTAAACAGGGAAATTCTTATCATATGGCCACAAATCATCTCAATCAAGTCTTACTAGCCTTTAACTGTTTGAACAGAGAACCTTCTCCAGGATTTTGTTTAATAGATAATTTTCCTGATCACTTTGCCTTTCATATAATAGATTGTAAAGATGCTGAAGTAAGAACTGCTTGTCATAATAAACTCAAGAATATCTTTAAGAATTCATTCCAAAGCAATAACACCATCCTCATCATTTTTGATGCAAGTATTAAAAACAACATTACTACATTAGTCTTGCATATTAGGAGAGAACATGAAATCATCAAGAAAACCATCCATCATGTGATGAATATCATGTTTACTGAAGCAGAACTTTTTCCCATAAGATATGATATTAGTTAAGCATCTCAAATATAAGGTGTCATGCATATTATCATTGTTATCAATGCTATTCTAGCTGCCAAAAGAATCTTTGACATGTCTCTTCATCCATATCAACTATACTCTATCATCATATCCAGTGACTTAAAGAAGTTCTTTAACAAGAACTTGAGTAATACAATTTCATTTTGGGACTGTCCTAGTAACAATAAATGATCCCTGCATTTACTAGTTGACAAGGAACTGAAATTCCACAAGATCAGTCCCATTTTTCCTAGCAAAACATTATGGGACTTCAGTAGAAAAGAAGAATATGATTCTATTGTCAAGAAATGGCAAATGTACTTTTAAGCATCCAACTACAAGAGAAGAAATTTCTTCAATCTAAATGACAATAACAATAATCCTATTTGATCCACTTATTTGAAAGATAGAGCATAGCTGAAACATTTTAGTTTCTTCAATTCACTGTGTGCTCATATCACTAGACTGATCACCAATCATGCTCTCATCAGTGAATATAGATGAAGGCTTTTCCCCAATTCATCAGTCACATACTCATGTGGTAATTCTCCTATTGAAACAAGATCACATATTCTACATGACTGTGAATAATACAAGCAGTCATGAAACCCAAAACAAGAATCCCTCAAAGAGATTCTCACTTTCCTCAAGTTTAATCTAGGCATATTTTGCTTTTAAGAAGACATTACATAGATTTAGATGCTTAGTTTTATGTCAACTTATATAGTTTGATATTTCTTACTCTTCTTTTCTCTTTTTGTATTTAAATAGTTACTACATGTAGCTATCATGGCCTACCATCACATCCTATATAATAAATTATTGATTTAAATATATATATATATATTAAACAATTTATAATAATATACCCTTCTTAAGGTTTTTCTTCTTATTACTTCTCTCTTTCATACCACCATCTTGTATGGTAGCACCTAACAGAGAAACTGTAAATATAAAATTTTTCTTTTACAATTCAGTTATGTCTCACTCAATAGAGATTAATACCATCTCCGAGGACATTAACATGAACAAGCTGAGAGACAGATCCAAGCTGTCGAGTCAGAACTCTTTAAGAGAATCATTGGTTCACTCAGATTTCTCTTCTGTCTTATATGTAAATAGAATGAAAGATTAAAACAATGACCCCTCCTGGATGAATTAAATGAAAATGGAGAACTTTCAACTATTATATGCAACATCTAAGGAAGAGGTGTCCAATGTTTAGAATGAGGCTAATAATTTAAATAACATACCTCTCTTATATATGGAGAGTGCATATATTAGTAATCAGAACTTGAATCAACCTTGTAGCTTTGAGTTGTCATCTATTTCTTATTCAGAATTACAACTAGCTAATCCAGATTTATGGAATGGCCAATCAAATCCTGTTTTTATTTTTGGAATCACAGAAACTATACATAAGGACTTGAAAAACATCAAGACCTCACTCCATTGCATTGCAGACTTCATTAGGAATAGAAGTCTCAAAAAAAAACAAGAAGGAAGATATTTCCAGTCTTACAGGTTTCAGATAAGTGGCCTGGTCATTCATCTCATCTATTTATGAAGATGGTTAGGATATATTAAAGACAGATAATAACAATGTTTCATTCCATCACAAAGTATCTTCAAAATTTGACAAGAAGATCCCAATCCAGAAAGAAATTGAAGAAGATTTCAGCAACTAATTCTGTTGACTTTTCCAACCTCCCACCTCTCTCTCCAGTTTTTCTGAGACCATCAAAAGATAAGCTCAACAGGTTGTGATATCACAGAAAAGACACTAGAAAATCTCATAGTTAGTCTTGTAAAAAAAAAGGTGTTTGTATGCTCAAGCAATATCTGGGAACATTAAAGAAATTCTCAAGTTAAAAAACAACTTCCCCAATCTTTTGTCCAAAAAAATTGAAGACATTCATAGGACCATCAACAATTCAGGTAAAACAAAACCTCATATCAACATGACTACTAAAGATTCTTCTTATAAGCAAATCATCATTCCTATGGGAAGTAATAACAGCAAGAAATTTATGAAGTCCTTAGATGATCATGTCACCAACTTAAACCATGCCCTCAAGAGTATTAAATCTGATACTATTGTTGATTTCATCTGTATCGACCATTGTGGCCTAATTGTTACAGCAAACAAGATTGCTATCCCTTCTGAGCTCTGTGTAGTTGAAAATTACATCAAAAACATTACCTCTGTGGATTCAAATGACATCCAATCTGCTTGTTGTTGTGGCAACCACTAGACACTCAAGGTCTAATGATCTCACTAACGAGTAAACCTCAAAGTAGAGATATAATGTGGGATATTCACAAGAGAACTCAACAAGGAGCCTCTGTTTAATTAGTGTCCTATTTATACAAAACAGTCATGGTCCATGCTACCAATAATCTAACCTGCCCTATAGTCCATGCTCCATCCTCATGTTTGCCTCCTGTCCTACTCAAGGCCACCATGTGTACTCCAGGTGCCCTGATGTCATCTTCCAGACCCTTCCATCAAGTTCTAGGCTTATGACATCACATCATATGACCTGTCATGTGACTTTGTTGTCACGTGCCTTCTTCATCATCCTAAAAGAAAAGAAAAGAAAAGAAAAGAAAAAGAAAAAGAAATATAAAATCAAAAGAAAAATAGATAAAAGAAAAATAAAATGTTAGGTCCAAAGCGTTCCATAACACTTGTCTTCCCCAATCCAAATCATATCTAAAAATTCTAGATATCTTTTACCTGATTGAGGGTACTAATATGCCTATCAATTCAAGTGTAGTTGAGTCTATTATCAAAAGCACTCACATTTTTGATAACATTCATATTGTATCAAAACCATACATTATCAAAGTATCACCAAAATCAGACATGGCTATTGTTTGGATCAATATATGGGATTCTCAAAAGTAGCACTTCCACCAAAATGTTAATCAATTGCTGCTTCAATATAGAAAGTTACATTGCTACTGTATGAGGTGCTAACATAAACTCCAGTGTTCTCCAATGCAAGAATTGCTGGAAATAGGAACACACCACTTTTGCATGTTGTGTCCAAGGTTCATGTTGTGTTAAATGTAATGGACCCCACAAGGCTAAACATCATTGCTACTTTGCTTGGTGCTGTAAAGTGACCTTTAGACCAACCCTCCATGTCTTGAAACCAAACAGAGGGAACCATACCCTTATATGTTCAAATGCCTGAACTGTAAAGGTGACCATCAGGCCAATTCAAATTCTTGCCCATTCTGGAGACATCGCTTCAAT
>Ga0157364_1009438_pt1 | contig 10089 bp, 5 predicted proteins | sample AttsexASBM2_FD_111476 | JGI IMG/M metagenome (GOLD analysis project Ga0157364, IMG submission 111476) | Fungus gardens microbial communities from leaf cutter ant in Ribeirão Preto, State of São Paulo, Brazil - Atta sexdens ASBM2 | ecosystem: Host-associated > Fungi > Mycelium > Unclassified ... | reverse complement strand
AATAGGATTATACAATCCAAAATAATAGCAAAGTTCATTTGTAAAACAACTCTAGTTTTAAAACCAGTTATGACAAATACTTTGTTCTTTCTTGTTGAGGCCAATTTCAAACTAGTTCTAGGTCACTCTAATTAGACAAGTCATTGCAAATTTGATCTTTATAATATCTACAGAGAATTACACTAGGTTAGTACAGAAATAAGGTTGGCATTAGAAGATAAAGCTATTTAGCCTCTTATGTTCTATACTACTGAAAATGTTAGATAATCATACCTTTGCTACAGTAGATAACAGTGTTGTAGATGGAGAAGAGTTTTAATTACATAAGCTGGTTTTTAACTAACCAAGGACTTCAGCTAGGAGATTTATTAGCTTAGTGAATTATTTCAGCTTCTGGAAGTCATTTGAGAATAGGAGTTATTATTAGCTAAAACAATTCTAGATAAGACAAGTAAGTTTGAGATAGCCTTTAAAATCACACATGGAACTAAGCAAAGTGGAATAGACTCTCTTATTTACCTTAAGCAATAGGACAGAAGAATCATTATATGGTAGATAAAATGTTTGCTAAATTGTAGTATAAATGAAACTAATAAGAGATTGGGTTAATATAAGAGACTTTATTTATCTGCAAACTGTAAGGACAACTAGACAAAGTCTGTAGAATTAAGTGGAGTTTGTGATCTTTAGAAAAACTAAGTGTCAGAGTTGAAGATGAAAGACTCTATTTATTTTTCTTTCTGTCACATTCTGTGTTCTAACTACATCTGTTCTAACCCATGGATAACTCATGTTTCTTTATCTACACTTCTCAGTCTCTTCCAGTATAGATTATATCCCTCTATTACATCTACATCTTAGATATCCTTGCTAGTCTAGGTTAACTCTATAGATCTCTATCCCCTAACATCTGAGAATCACTAGGAATCAGGGTAACTTGCTTAGTAGTTACATTCCAGATAGCTACTCTAGGTATATTAACTAGTATATAATTCGGTAATTTATACTGTAGTAGTTATTCTGAAAATTGACTAAAACTAGCATTCCTCTTCCAAGATCAGTAATAACATACCTTGCCACCTTCTAGTGGTTCTCCATCTTCTAAATCTCCAAGTCCCAATCCAAAATATATAACCTATGTGACTAGTAGAGATATAGCACATAAACTAAAGCCAAAGGTCATTCCGATCCATCTTCTGCATTCTTAGATAACAAATAATCACTCAATTCTGAACTTCTGAGATACTTTACTAGATCTTGGATAAACAAGATATGAACCATATCTAACACTTTCTCATTTTTATTTTCACTTATTTTGAAATCTAGGATTAGAGTTTATTATGATATTAATCATTGCTTCTTTCTCTTATACTACCATCTTGAATAGTAGCATCTAGTAAAGAATTAGCAAATACATTGAATCTTTCTAATCTCCAACTCCAACACAAAAGCCAGAACCTGTTCTAGACCACTACTATTATCAATACTCATCAAGAGCTCCTTTCAATGAATATGGAAGACAATATTCCTAGAGGACAATCTATTTCACCTAATAGCAACAGACAAAGAACTATGTCTATTGAATCTTATATATTCTCTATAGATTATGCAGAAAGAATGCAAGCACAGTCCAACAATATATTGTAGGCTGAACAACTTAAAATAGAGAAGTAGCCAAACTCATCTCAAACCAATAAATCTTTTAGACAAAACATGTTAAGCAATCCCATGTACATGCTTCAAGATACCAATAGAAACTATCACAAACTTCATTCAACTTATATCTCTACAACTAGTAGACTAATTCTCACAAACCAAGTTATACTGAAAAACTCTAAATAAGGGCTATTTTTACATATATAGGATATACAAAAGTGACAACAGATTACTGAGATATTAGACCATCAGTAACTACAAGCTTCATTGGCTATTATTTCAGGAACAACTAAATAGATTCCCATGATCAAAATTATATTGGAAAGTGCTCATCAAACTATCTCTGAGAATATATCATACATTATATAAAGATCAGTATTCATAGAGATACAAGCATATCAATGTAGTGGCATAATTAGTTACCTTTTAAAATTAGCCTGATATCTGCTATAACAGATAACAGCCCTACTAGATATAAGTTTTGACCATGTGATAGAAACAGCTTGCACACAAACCATCACTATTTTATATAAATACTTCTGTATCTGAAAATTAGATCTCAGACTTAACAACATCAATTATTATTATCCCTCATTATCATTAATATCTACATTGATATTTATCATTATTGTCATCATTATTAAACTTATAAATCACTCCTATGTTATGACTTAAAGACCTTAGAATTGGCCAATGAGCAGATCCTTGTATAGGGTTACACAAGAGAACTCAATAGAGAACTCTGTACAGGATTGTCTACCTTATATACTAAACTCCATGGTCCATGCTAACTACTTCTAGCCTACCCTAAACAGCCATGTATTTTGCCTTAAGGTCAGCATATGTTTATATATGCTGTATAACCTCAACCTTCTAGAATCTTCTATGCTCTTCTATGTGACATGTGATCATGTGACATTGTCATGTGACTGTTGTGTGACAGTATAACAGTGACATCATTTTATCCCCTACCCTAAGTCCCCAAAAATAAAAATAAAAAAAGAGAAAAGAAAATAGAATAATTAGAGTCTACCATCTTGAATTCTGACATCCTAAACCTCTGAGAGTGCACTCAAGGTTTAAATATCACAAATAAGTGAGTAGTTTATTTTGTAATAGAAATATTATATCATTCCCTTCTAATTTGGAACTATTTGTTATTCTGTATCAGGCAGATTAACCAGCTAACCCATACTTATAGAATAGTAAATTTACTTCTGTATCTCTATTCAGAACTGATGAATTTTTAAATAGCAATACCAAGAACATTATATGTTCTCTTTAGAGAATCACCACTCTTATTAACAATGATCATTAGATAATAGAACTGGTAAAGATATTCCTCAAATTGTAGAATTCAGATTTGTTATCCAGAAACTCATCATGGCTATTTAAAAATTGGAATGGGACAAATTCATAGCCAAGAACAATAATAAGACCCTCTTGTTACAACTTAAGCTCAAGTATAAGAGCAAAAAAAGAACCTTGTATTAGATTAATACAAGAAAACTTGATAGAGTTCCAAGTACAAAGTATCTATCTTATATATGCTAGACTACTAGTCCATGCTACACTAATCTCATACACTAATCTCAGCCTACTCTAAAGACTATGCATATTACATACTATTAATATGTGGAAAGACATCACTGTTCTAAAACCTTCTATGTTCTTTTGTATGATATATGATTGTATGATTATGACTTGTGACAGTATCATGTGACAGTTTGTGACAGTCATGTGTGATGTTACACTAACTCTTAACTCTAAGTCCCAAATAAAAAATAAATAAAAAAGAAAAATAGAAACGAGAAAGAAAATAAAAATAAAATAGAGTTCACCATCTTTAATGCTGACACTTTTGACAATATATCTCTTCTCAATTTCACAGAAGCAACAACCTTTCTACAAAAACTAATAATATTTACTAGTGAACATATCAAGGATCCCTCCTTCAAGCTCTCTTAGGCCTAGTAAGAGTATACTAATTAAATCCAAATTCTATCTAAAAAACCAGTCATTTGTTCAAGCTACCAGAGAGAATATTGAAGATATTCTTAAAATCAAGGAAGCTTTTTCTAAACTATCTCCCAGCAAAATCACTGAAATACAGAATATCACAAACAATAATGAAAAAACAAAAGATAAACTCAGGATCAATCAAAGGGCTATCTAGAAAACAAATTATTATATAAATGAGTAGAAATAACATCAATGTTGTTATATTGCAGGCCAATGTATATATTTCTAATATCAACAGACTCTTAAAAACAGTTAAGTCTAATGTTTTAGCTAACTTCATCCATTCTGATAACAAAGGAGTCATTATCACCACCAACAAGATGGCCACAAATCAGATATGAATATCATGGAAAAATGTATTAAGAAACTAGACAACATCAACTCTAATGATATTATAAGCCCTTACCTTTCCCAATCCAAATCTTACCTTAAGATTTTGGGAGTTCTATACTACTCTAATAACATGTCCTCTCTTGTCACATATAATCAAATTGAAGAGGTAATTAAGAAAACTCATCTTTTCAACAACATTGTTCTCACTTCTCAATCTCATATAATCAAAGCTTCTCCTAAATTTAATATGGCTGTTATCTGGGTTAATGTTTGGGACTCACAAAATGGTATAAAAGCCAAAAGTCTTATTAAAAGATGCTTCAATATAGGATATCACATTGCTACCATTTTGAGAACCAATATAAGTCCTGGTATTCCTTAATGAAAAAAATTGTTGGAAATAGGAACATACTACTTTTACCTGCCATACATATAGTATCAAATGTCAAAAGTATAACAGTCTTTATCAAATTTAACACAATAGGAATATTGTTGTGGCAACCACTAGACCAGTGTCCAATAGCAGCACAAGTAATAAATCTCAAAGAGCAGATATCTAGTAGGAACATGAGTTGTGTATTTACAAGAGGGAACCACAACAGTATTCTACCGACTATTTATATAAGCATCCTTGGTCCATGCTATGACTTCTCTATGCCTATCCTAATGTCCGTGCTCTGTCCTCATGTCCATTACTCATCCACCATGTATCTACCTCAAGGCCAGCATGCCATATATATGTGCTCTGACGTTATACTCTCAACCCTACTCTTAATCTCCGTTGTTCATACGTGCACCATGTGTACACCATAAGGAAGCCATGTTTCTTGATGTCACTCCATCTCTAGACTCTTCCCGATCCTTTTAGACCCTAGATCCTTCCAGACTACTCTAGACTACTCTAGGCTTATAACATCATGTTATGTGACTTTCCAGTCATGTGCTCTTCTCTCTCTTGTCATAGACTAATAATATAACTACTACTATATCTTATTTGTCCTAACCCTAACCCTAAAGTCTGTCCATACTTTTGTCTTATAACAAATATAGCCTGGTGTTGTAAAGCTAACTTTAAGACTAACTCTCCTGGACTCAAAACCAAGAAAAGAAAGCTATTTCCTCAAAGAAAGCTATTTCCTCATTCATTCAAATGCATTAACTGTAAAGATGAGCATCAAGCTAATAATAATGGTTATTTATTCTGGAAACATAGGTTCAACTAACAATAGCACAAAAATAAAACTCAAGAGCTCTGAGAAATTAGAGTTAATTCAATTTACTCAGCCATGGGTAGGAGTAAACAATGATTATAAAATCTCTCAAAATCTTTTCACAGAATATTTAGAAGAACAGACTACTCACAGATAAAATTTTAGAAAAGAAAACAGAAAATTTGACATTATTTTACTCAAGAACCTTCTTAGTCTATCATCTGACAAATTCCTAGTTCTACATCTGAAAAAGGTGAAGATCTTATAAGAACCCCTTATCACCCATCCTGGACTATGTTTACAAGAACTACACTTGTTAAAAACAGCTATCCAAGAGTTATCACTTATATAAACAATCAACTGACTAAGTTACACTTTTCATTATGAAAGGACATATTTAATCATCAAGGCATTAATCTTGTTTCCTTTTTCAATCATAGTATTCTGTGTTTCTTTCTTAAAATTTACTCAAATAACCAACAGAATACCTTAAAGTTGTTATGACCTTAAGCTTGGCTCAGGTTACAACTAAGGCAAAGACTTGAGTAAGGATATAGAAAATGATTAATTAGTAAAGCATAAGGATACAGAACTTGTATCTACACTATATATACCTAAAGACCATGAGGAAAACATATGTCTATGATGGTACAATACATGAGGATAACAAAAGAAATGAATGAGAAAACAGTACCTACTACATGAAGTGCTGACTGATACAACCTACAGTGCAGCTGATCATTGCATTATACCATGAATTCTTTAATCCATAATAAAGCTATGCAATAGCCATAAGGAGGTAATTGTAACAAAAGTATTCTTTAGATACTGAGTTTGACCTGGATAATATCTAATTATGACAAGCAATTTCAACATCAGAGATAGAGATTGGGATCTATTATACTCACATTATATAATACATACTAACACTCTCTATGAAATAACTGATAGTCTCAATCTAGATCTCTCAATACCTATTAATCTAGTATCTACTTAGTATGTTAATAATTCTCAAGACTTAAACTTAGTAATAAAATTAATGTTTCTTTGCCCTGAGTCAGAGAAATTCAATAATCATCAAATTACACCAGAGTTATGCAGCCTCTCTGATCATACTCCTTTATTAGTTTCAATTACCATCAAAGAAGAATTTATTCATGAAAGGAGACAGACTATAGTTAAGGATAGTGAGGAAGAAAATAAATTCATCAATAAGCTCAGATACAAGATAAGTAATATTGACATATCTAACATTCTTAATGGCAAAGCACTAGAAAGCATAACTTAAAAAGTTGCTGCAATTTCTGAAGATTTTTGGAATAAACATTCTAAACTTGTCAACATGACAAAATAATTCAAAGAATGGTGGAATAAAGAATGCAACAGGAACTTAACAATTTATTGGCAGTCCAAAAGAAAACACAACTGGATCAAATACAAGAAATCAGTCAAAGATGCAAAATAACAACTGACAAGAAGCTATAGAACCTTATAAACTGGGTAAAGAAACAAAAATTAACCAGCTACAAAAGCCATCAAATTCATGGCCACCCTTATAATGAACTAAGTGACCTATGACAAGTGCTATATTAATTGTATAACTTAGCTCAAAATAGGCTGATAAATATGCAACTTCTCAATGAAATTCCAACTAGCCAACTAGTTGAATAGTCTCTGTTCTCTAATACTGAAATTCATAATACTATCAATAAATGCAATAGTTCTTTTATTCCAGGTTCTGATCAAATTTCTTGGAGTTATCTTGTAAAAATAGTAAGTGATCTCAAGTATATTACTAATATTGTCAATATAGTAAATATATGTATTAATACCTTTTGACCTATTTTACTTCTCAACATACCTGGCAAGTTAATCAAGGAATTGATAAGCAATATATTACAAGACTATTCCATTGCTTCAAATTTTCTTTATCCAAATTGATTAGATGGTATCAAACAATAGTCAATGACAAATACAGGAATATTTCTTACTTATCTCATACAAGCAAAATAGATTAAAGGCCTTGACACAAGCATTCTTGATTTTGACATCACTCAATTCTTTCCATTCTTGAATCATTAAATTCTTCTAATGATTTTAATCAAAGCAAATTTTGATATTAGAATTTCTTACTTTTTTTCTAGTTATTTAATCAACAAATAGACAAAATACATGTGTGAACCATTTCACATCTCCATCCTTCAAAGCAGATGTCAGAGTGGGATAGGGATCTGTTCTTTCTCCTACTCTCTCTACTCTGTATATTGCTCCTCTTTTTCATATATTCAAAAAAAAAAAAACAAAAAATATTTTTATTCCTATTTCTGTTTTTCTCCTTTCTTTTGTTGGCAGTAGTCTTTTCATTTCTCAAGTGAATATTTATGAAAAAATCAAATACAATCTTTTACTATAGTTATAATATCATTTTTTCTCTCCTCAACTAATTTGGTCTTATAATCAAACATGACAAATTGGAGTTTTTCCACTTTTCAAGAGTAGATAGTGCTATACTCAAACCCAAAGATATATGGTATTATCTAGGTTTTTTTTCAATAAGAAACTATTTTTAGACACCACATTTATTATTATACTAACAAGAGCATAAAAATGCTTGGAAATTCCACAAGAGGATTATATCCAGTATACAAACATCTATTATACAGAACTTGTGTACTTTCTATCATACTATATAGATTCCAACCATGGTATTTCAAAGGAGCCCCAGCATACTACTCCCTCAAGAAGTTGAAGAAAATGCAAAGAAAAGCAGCCCTATAAATTACAGATGTTATGACTCAGAACCCTTAGAGTGGGGCTAGGAGGCAACCTTGTATTGGGGTAACACAAGAGAACTTGATGGAGAACTCTGTACAGGATAGTCTACCTTTATATACTGAATCCTTAGGGGCTGTGCTAGCTATTTCTTGTTGTAGCAACCACTCGCCAGAACGGCACTTGTAGTTTGCTTACTTCAGCAAAGCTCTCAGTTGGCTATCTAGTAGTGGGGATTTACAAGAGAACTTGACAAGGAGCCCTCGCTGCATTGCTCCTCTATTTATATAAATACAATGTGGTCCATGCTACAACAATATGTCTACCTCATGTCCTATTACTCATCCACCATGCTTTTACCTCAAGGTCACTATGCCATATCCATGTGCCCTGACATCATACTCTTTAATCTTCATCACCATGTATACACCATGTATACACTATGAGGAACTCATGTCCCTTGATGTCACTCCTAACTCTAACTCTTTCTAGACTCTTCCTGATTCTTCTAGACCCTAAGTCCTTCCAGACTATTCTAGCCTCTGTCACATGACTTCCAGGTCATGTGCTCTCCATCTGTTGTAGACTAATAATAATACTATCTATCTATGTCTGGCTAACCCTAACCCTAGCCAAAGTCTGTCCACACTCTCATCTTATAACATTTCTAATCTATCCTAAACAACTATGTGTCAGCCATGAGGTTCCCATGTGGTATGACATCATCCTTTTAGAATCTTCTTCATGTCACGTGACTCATGCCACCTCTAATCTTAGTCCTACATGCTAAAAATAGAACAAAGGAAAAATGAATAGGAAAGTAAAATAGAGAAGAAAATAGAAAAGGAAAAGAGATGAAAAGAAGCTAAGTCCATTTCCTGTGATTCTAACAACAGAGGTATTTCATACATCATCATTATAAGAAGTCAAAGCTATTGCCATCCTCATTCCAATCCATTTTCATCTCAATAAACTCATAGGATGACACCACCTTAGAGTAGCATCACTTCCCAAACAACATGCAATTAGCATTCTTCTAGATTCACATCATTCTAAACAGGTTATCTCTCATTGTATAGCTATGAGTTGCTTTACTCTCAAGCAATGCAAAACAAAAGTCCTATAATGTTATGACAACTACTAATCAGAATAATCAATAGTACACTAAAGTAGTCTTGAGTTGCAAGAGTCTCATAGAGATCACAGGAGAACTCAACAAGAAGTTCCCAATATATTCCTACTCTATATATACTACAAGTACATGGTTTGTGCTAGTAATAAATAGCCTTACTCTAATATCCATGTGTCAGCCATGAATGCACTACGTATACACTATGAGGTGAACATGCTATAAACATACACCTTGATGTTGTTATGCTGGAAAATGCTTTTTCACCAAACAAGTAATCTTCTAAGATTTTTTAACATATAAGATCTTTTTGAAGGTATCAGTGAAAAAACTTACACTTCTAGATGATATCTTAGGTCCTCTTGAGTAACAATAGCTGAGGGACAGTATGGTAGCTGTTAACAAAACTAGATCTCAAACAAAAGAGATTTCTGGTAACTTGGAATACCACTTATGAGTGACTAGCTATGAAGAGTATACACTTATGGGTACCCTTCACTAAGTGACAAATATTCAGATGGTTTAATAAGGCAGGAACACATTAGATTGGAATCCAGTATAGTCTAGAATGAAAGAATGAAACAGAGTGGCCATGGAAATAAAAAAGAGGAGAATAGACTAGTTCTAGTGAGTAGAGATTGATCATTAGATCAAGATTGGATTATAGATGAAGAAGCAGCCATGTGCTCTCAAGATTTCAGAGAGTTGCATTATGGTTTTAGTCTCCATTCTCTAGTTACATTCTTTGTATTTTTAGAATAATATATAAACCATGAGTGGAGAGAGTAAAAGAGAGAACCCCCATTTGAATACTCCTACTTGAGACCAGTTTGAACTTTTATCTTATTAAGTGAGCATCATTAGTACCTGCTATCACTTTCAGACAAGTTACAGAGAGTTATAGAAGTCTGAGAAAGGCTAGCAAGATGAGTATCAGTTAGTATCTTTAGTCATAAGGTTTGACTT
>Ga0157364_1009437_pt1 | contig 10090 bp, 6 predicted proteins | sample AttsexASBM2_FD_111476 | JGI IMG/M metagenome (GOLD analysis project Ga0157364, IMG submission 111476) | Fungus gardens microbial communities from leaf cutter ant in Ribeirão Preto, State of São Paulo, Brazil - Atta sexdens ASBM2 | ecosystem: Host-associated > Fungi > Mycelium > Unclassified ... | reverse complement strand
GCCGTTCATGAGATATTAGCAGACAAAGCTTTTACAGCTACTGATGTCCTGATATCTCAATTGTTTGTTGTCACTTTTGTACATCCTACATATGTGCGGATAGCCCTCATTTGGGGCTTTCTAGCGCAACTTAGTTTGTGAAAATCGGTCCACTGGTTGTGGAGATACAAGCTGAATAAAGTTTGTGACAGTGGTGGTGTTGGGGGTGAAGAGTTGTAAAGAGAAAGAGTAGATTCTGTGCTGGACTCCCCTTCTGACTCGTACTCACTGCTTGAATCAATCTCAGTAAGGGCTAGTGGTATTCTTTTTGTCCACCTCAATCTGTCTACTGACTACTTTGACTACTAACTACTGCCCTAATTAAACTGTAAACGATTTTGACCTAAGAAGATTGTTCTACTCTAGACAGAGCCTGAAGGGTGCCTGCTGTTCCTCTGTATGTATAGGCCACAAGTGGGCACTACAGTACAAGGCTACTACTGTGAAAACTAATTACCATGTTCATACAAGGTGTTATGTCTGCTAAGCATTGGTGGGCTTTGGCACAAAATAGATGACCAGGATTCTTTCTTCTGATTGGTATACCTCTTATGCCTAAATGTTATGAACTAAAATCCTTAGAGTAGGATAATAGAACAACTCTTGTATTAAGTAACACAAGAGAACTCAATAGAATTCCTAGTACAAAGTAGTCTACCTTATATACTACTACTCATGGTCTGTGCTCACTGCTGTGCACTCTACCCTAATGGCCATGTGTATGACATGAGGCCAACATGTGTTGTCCATGTTGTATGACATCACTTTATTCCAGAACCTTCTACTCTATTCTTTCAAGTCCTGTGATCAGTCTTGTGACTACGCCATCAACTTGTGACTGATGTGACAGTGTGACTGATAAACCCTAACCCGAGTTGTTCTAAATATAGAAAATAAAATAAAATAAAAGAAAAAAGAAAAGAAAAATAAAGTGAAAAGAGAAAAATAAAGTCCACCGTCAACGATCTTGACACTAAGGTCCAGCTATTCTTCTTGATGTTGGGTGCATTGCCCTTTGTTGAGGATGATAGAGAGTGAGTAAGAAAAAGTGTAGAGAGGGCCCTGAGTTGGGCAGTCTCAAAGAAGGGAATTGAGTTCTAATGTTATGACTTAAGCTCTGAGTTAAGTGAAAGACACACTCTTGTATTGAGTAATACAAGAGAATTCAATAGAGTTCCTAAGTACAAGACATCTACCTTATATACAAACTACTGATGGTCCATGCTACACTCCTTTGCCCTACCCTAATGACCATATGTTTGCCTTGAGGTTGACATATGTTAACTATACTATATAACATTATTGTTTCTAGAACCTTCTACATTGTTCCCTCACATCACATGAGCATGTGACCTATGTGACAGTGATGATGACTGATGTGACCACAAAGTCACACCTATGTGACATGTGACATCATGTTTTGTCTTTTTTGTCTATGTCCAAATAAAGAAAAAGAAATTTCAAATAAAATAAAGGATAATAAAAGAAAAGAAAAATAAAATAAAACCAAGTCCATCATTCACAACTCTGACATCTAGCCACTTGTTACTAGCTCCATCATCTTCCATTATTCTTCTTGTCCAGCTACTAGTAAATTATAGTGTAACTAGATAACTTCCAACCTCAATTCCTCATTCTTTGGTACATATATCTTTTCTTTTTTCAACACTAACTCTCTCTCTATTTTCCACTCATATTCTCTTAACTATTCCTACTTTTTTCATTTCTTCCACAACTTTTACAACTTCCTCATCCTTTTCTCTTACTTTTTTAATTTTTTCTACCAACATTATTTCTGGTCTTTCTACCACTACTTCTATTATTCCTCTAATCCACTCCTCTTTTATTAACTTCTGATTTTTGTTATCATTTTCTATTTCTACTTTCAAGTCTGATCTTCTACTCAAAATACCTGCTTTTCCCATTCTAACTCCTAGCACATGCTTTAAAGTGAAATCAAATCTAGACAAATATGAGGGTTATCTAGCCTGTCTCCAATTTAACTTCTACATCTTCATAAAATTTTTATGGTCAGTCCAGACCTTCAAACTTGAATTGAATGTCTTCTAACAAATGTCTTTATGCTTTCAATCCTCTAATTACTGCTAATATTTCTTTGTCATGAATTTCATAGTTTCATTCTGTTTCATTCAATGACTTAGAAAGGTAAGCTATTGGTTTTCATTTTCCATCTGCACATTCCATTGATAAAACTCTACCTGTTGTATAATCTGATGCATCCACCTTCATCCTTATCCTCTTATCCAAATCTAGAGCCACTAAGATCAGTTTTATGGTAAACCTTTTCTTCAATGCCTCAAACAACTTCTCCTGCCTTATCTCCCACTCCCACTCCTATTCTTTCTTTGCCAACTTATGCAACAGTCTTGCTATCTTTGCAAAACTCTTTACAAACCTCCTATAATAGTTAGCCAGCTCAAAGAACTTTTATATCTCCTTAACTGATTTAAACACTGGCCAATCTAAGACTGCTTTTACTTTTTCCTCTATCTTTATTCTTTCTAGTTTTATCACCACTTCTAAAAAGTCTACCTCCCTAAAATTTTACTTATACTTCTCCAGCTTCACATACAAATTATTTTCTTCTATTCTCCTTAATAATCTCTTTACCAATTCATCATGTTCTTCCTTACTCTCTGTTCCTACCATTATATTATTAATAAAACTTCCTGCCTTCTCTATATTGATCAAGTCTCTCAACAACTCACTTATTATGGCCTAGAATATGGCTAGTGAGTTTGTTAAACCAAAAAACATAACTGTTGGTTCAAACAACCCTTCTGGTGTTATCAAGGTTGCTTTTCACTCACCTTTCTTCTTTATTCTCACATTGTTATAATCCCACTTCAAATCCAACTTTGTAAACACTTTCTTGGTTCCAATATTGTTTGAAATAAGTGGTAATAGATAATTGTTCTTCACTATCCACTCATTAAGATACTGATAGTTTTCTTTCCATTCTTCTTCCCTACAAAGAATACTGGTACAGTTTGTGGTAACTTTGATAGTTAAATATATCTCTTTCTCATCTGCTCTTGAATAAACTCCTTCACTCTTTCCCTTTTCTTAGCACAAATCACTCCTTTAAATTAATTGCATTGTCCCATATCTTTCTTTTTGGCATCTCCTCACTCACTTTCTTCTCAAAGACCTTGATCCACTTCTTTGCTTCTTTCTCCAATCATACTATTTCTTCTTCTTCATTCCAAATCTTCTACTCCTCTGCTACTCTCTTTATTTTCATTGTCTTTTCTTTCTTCTGCTTTTTCTCTTCCTTCAGCTCCTTTTATTTTTTCCTCTCCTCTTGTTCTTCCTTCACTTCTTCATTCTTTTGCTTTTGCCATCCTAATTTTCTCTGCTTTAACCTCCATTTTTTCCATATTTATCTAGACACCTTGTCATTTTCACTTCTCCAGTCTTCCAATTGATCTCAGGATTATGACAAGCAAGCCATAACATTTCCAAGATTATATTCTACTTCTGTCCACCAATCACATCTATCTCCATCTTTTTCCTATGTTCTTGATAATAGATATTAACCTCTACAGTATGTTCTATTGGCCTCTTCTTATTGAATGTTCCATCTACATTCTCTATATAAATAAGCCTCTCAATCTTCTTTAAACCTCTTCCTTCTTGCAAACTTTGAGCTCATTACCAAACCTGTTGCTCTACTATCCAACAAAGCTTTCACTGTAATTCTCTTCTACACATCTATCCTCTCTAAACTAATTTTTACCATCACTTTTCTTAACAATTCTTCTTCTTCTGTCTTTCTTACTTCCATGGGTCTTTTCTTCTTCTCTTTCCTTTCTTTCTTCAATTTTTCTTCTTTAAAAATTGTCTTTCTATCTTTCTTACTTTCAGATCTCTCTAGGTTCAGGATACCAGCTTGCATTACTTGACTAGCTAGTATATGGAACTTATTATAAGAGCATAGTTGAAGACTACTAGACTCTCCTCCTCTTTTAAATTGTTCCCATATTCAATCTTCCTTTCTTGGCCCACTATACTCCAATTTCTACAATTCCTCACAAGATAGCCAAATCTCCCACAGCTGTAGCAGTTCCTCTCTCTATCCATCTCCATTGCATAAGGATCTCTTCTCATTCCTCCACTTTGTTCTCCTTATCCCTGCAGGGTGTTTCTGACCACTATTGTATTTGTTCTCTCTATTCCTTTTATTGGAGTAGGTTCTGCCAGTGCCTGCTATTCTTCTTGTCTCCTTAATGACACCTGAAGTAGAGGCAGTCATAGCCTAAACCCTTCTTGATTACTCCCTATTTCTACCTGTCTCTGTCCCTGACTTCTACTTTCTTTCTTCTCTCTTAATATTTTAACTGTCCCTCCAATGTTTATCCAGCTCACACCACTGTTCAATACTAGTTGGAGGCAGACAGGCTTCCATAAGCTTCCTTCTAATTACTCTATTCATCTCTCTTTTGAACTTCTCCACCAATGCTCTTTCTTTATTTTATATCTACTTCCTCTTGCTGTCCTTTTAAATTTCTGGACAAATTCCTTTATAGTTCTCTCTTCCTGTTCTACCTTTTTAAGCTTGGCCACTTTGATGACTCCTCATCTTCTCTTCTAAACTTCTCTTTCAATTCCATTAAAAATTCCTTTACTAACTCAAATTTTACTTCTCCTGATTTTAAATCCTCCAATAAGTTTTCCTTCCAGATGTCTGCTGATTCTCTTTGCATATATGATAAAACCTATTAAATCTGCTCTTCTATTGACACTTCTTTCATTCTCATTCTCAAATACAATCTATATTCTGTGATGAATTCTATAACTCTACTGACTTCTTTATTAAACATTGGTGGCTTGGCCACTTCTATGTTGGATTCTGTGTTGGATTTTTCTACTGCTCCTACTCCTGCTCTTCTTGTTATGATTCAAATCTCAAAATGTTAAGATAAGAAAGAAACCTTATATTGGGTTAACACAAGAGAACTCAATAGAGTTCTAAGTACAAAGTATCTACCTTATATATACTTGGCTAATAGTCTGTACTATATTAAACCTAGCCTACTCTAAAGAGTATGTGTACTATATGCCATTAACATGTAGTATAACATCATTACTCTAGAACCTTCTACATTCTTCTATATAATATGTGATATATGTGTGATAGTTTGTAACTGTCATGCTAACCTCCTAACCCTAAGTTTGAAAAATAAAATAAATGGAAAAAAAATAAAAATGAGAAAAGAAAATAAATAAAGTCTATCATCTTCAACTCTGACATTCTCTGTTATTATTATTACTTACAACATTGCTATCTGCTTTTACTATATCCTCATTTTCTTTAAGAGTTGATTAATGTCATGGTACACTTAAACCTTTATATTTTATTTTGATTTTCTTTTCCTTCGATCTATTTGATTTGATTTATCTTTTTATTTTATTTTATTTCTTGGATAATGAAGAGGCATGTGACTGCAGTCACATTACACATCACATAACATGATATCATAGGCCTAGAACATAGGAGGAGGAGTTGGAAGAATAATGTCAAGGTACATGTTAACAACAGATTTATCTCATAGTGTACATATAGTACACTCATGGCTGATACATGGAAATTAGGGTAAGGCTATTTATTGCTAGCATAGACCATGAATTATCTGTATAAATAGGATAGCAATATATTGTGAACTCCTTGTCAAGTTCTATTGTGATTACCATAAGACTCTTGTTCTATAAGACTACTTAGTGTACTATTGATTGTTTTGATTAGTGGTTGCTACAACAATTGAAGTTGTATTGACTCATGTTGTTGTAGGAGAGGGGAAAATTAATTGGTGATGGTAATAGTAGTAGTAGTATTGGTAGTGAAGAAACATATAAAAGTAATAAAGAGAAGCTAGTGTTGGTCTTGCTTTCTAATTTGTATTCTGAGCTTAAAGCAATCTCTGTAAGTGCTAGTGGGCTCTTTTCTTATCCTACCTTATACTTTGTACTAACTACTTCAACTACTGACTACTGTCTTAATAATCTTGCATAGACCAACTAGTTAGCATATATAAGGCATATATAAGATAGACATTCTGTACTAGAAACTCTATTAAGTTCTCTTGTGCTAACCTAATACAAGGTCCTTCTTTTGACTAGTCACTCAGTCTTAAGTTGTAATATTTTAGACCTCATTATTACTAATGGAGAAGATAAATAGAAAGTTAAGAAAATTCTAGATATCTGTTAGTACTACAAAAGATATGTCAGAGTTGAAAGTGATAAACTTGAAAATTATTTTTCTTTTCTGTTTATTTTTTTTCTACTTCTTTTTATCTTTAGACTTAGGGTTAGAAGTAAAATGTGATGTCATATATGACTGTCACAAATTGTCACATGTCACATAAAGCTATCACATATCATGGTCACATGATTATGTATTACACAGAAGAATGTAGAAGGTTCTAGCACAATGATAACATCTTATATATTAATAGTATGTAATATGCATAGCCTTTAGAATAGACTAAGATTAGTGTAGTACAGACTAGTAGTCTAGTGTACATAAGATAGACACTTTTGTACTTGGAACTCCATTGAGTTCTCTTGTATTAACCCAATACAAGATTTATCTTCTACTCTTATACTTGAGCTTGAGTTGTAACAAGTATTATAACTTAAGTCTCAGAGTTTAGAATAAAAGAAGAATCTTGTATTGGATTAACACAAAAGAACTCAATAAAGTTTTTATATATACTAGGCTAATAGTCTGTATATGATCATATCTAACCTACCCCAAAGACCATATATTATATAAGATATTATATATAGGATTAACATATAATATTCATACTATATGATATCATTATTCCAGAATCTTCTATATCTTTTTGTATCATATAATATTATAATTATGATATGTATGACTGTCACAACTGTTATATGTAATGTCACACTATAACCTCTTAACTTAGTTCCAAACTACATAAAGTTTGCTATTCTTACTAAAACATCAACTTCATTATCTGACTTTGATTACATGAAGTTTGTTATATTAACTCTGCCATTCTTATATACCAACTCTGTCTGTCTGTCTTTATGCCATAATATTTCTTCAGTGTCCTAGATTCCTATCAGATAAGTTCTTTCTATTCTGGACATATTCCAGATATTTCTATTACTATTTTTGACCATCTTAATATTATTATTTATTACTTAGATTAGTATTGTTCCACTAGATTGAAATATAATTTAGAGTGCTTAGGATAATTGCCATCTTTAGAAGACTATTAGAACAACTAGGCAAAGTCTGCAAGATGTGCAGAGTTCATGATCTCCAGGAAAATTTAAGCTTTATTAACAGAATATTCTAAATATATAGCTTACCTTCAGGAAAACCTAAAATAACAGAGTAAATTCCTAGAGACAACAGACATACTATATATCTGGACTATACATTTTAATCTACCAGATTAGCTTATTGTTATAACTTAGGTCTCAAAAATAAGATAAAAGTATACTCTTGTATTAAGTAACACAAGAGAACTCAATAGAGTTCTAAATATAAACTAATACAGACTGTGGTCTGTGTGCATACTATAACTAATCTACTCTCAAGTTCATATACACTCTATAAGGCTAACATGCTATTGTTATATTATATAATATTATCTGTTTCCAAAAATTTCTATATTCTCCTCTACATTATATGATTATGTGACTTGTGTGACTGTCACACATCATATCACATCACACTCTTTGCCTAAGTTCAAAATAAAGAAAACTAAAATAAAAAAGAAATAAAATAAATAAAACCAAGTCTATTATTTACAACTCTGACATACTTCATAAGAAATAATGAAGATAGCATGGCTAGTGACATCTTTAATGAAAATATATAGAATGTTAGCCTATGTTAGGAACAGACTAGCCACTAAATCAGTCACACTAAAAGTATATAATGTCAAGCTTAGCTTTGACATCTGGGTGGTGCTATATATACACTTCATACTGTACTCCTGAAAGTCTGGAAAAGAAGAGAAATTACCATTAGTAACAAATAGAAAAGGGCAATGATGATAAACAAAATTACACTTAGTAGAGATTAATAGTGGAAAGTAGTGGAGTCAACTGAACAAATCCTATAAAGTTGGTAATGACATTTAGTGTTCTGGAGATGAAAGAAACTCCTATAGACTTCAGTGGTGTTAGAGTGTCCTCCATTGACTTCAGTGGTACTGAGATACCAGAGTTTTGTAAAAGAATAAGTCCTCTTATATTCACTCTTCTTCTATATTGTTGTGACTTAAAGTAATAGAAATTGTATGAAATTTTATGGTCAGAACTTCTGCTGCTTAGATAAGCTGTGGAGCTCAGGAGTTCAGTCAGTAGAACTCTACCATTCTATCTAGCACAAATATCTGTAAGATATTTTCCCAAGAATTCTTCTCTAGGTCAAAGTCCTTTTATTTGATTAGATATTGAAACTTTTTGTGGTACCAATGACTGTTCAGAAACTTCCTACTCTTCTTGTCTATCTATGAGAATAGAGTTTGGAAGAGGATTTAACTATCTGTCAGGTATTTAGTCTTTAGATGGCATAGTCAGCTTGATGATATTAAACACTAGGTATAGCCCTCTTAATTTAGGTAAAAGTTTTAGTCAATAGGCCATGTGTAAGGGGACTGGCTTTTCCAAGACTTTTCTCTTCTGTGTTTTTTAGCTGTTCCATGTTCCATGATCCTTTTCCACATCCACACTCATCTGCTTATCTGATTTCCCATGCTCAGGACTCCTTCAAGCTATACACCAATACTTTCAACCATCTGAATATATTATCAAACTCACTTTTACACACTTTCTTGCTCTTCTACAACACTCTGTGGTCTTCTGAAGTCTTCTAGTGTTATCTGCATATCTGTATATCTGCTTTCCCATACTCTAGAAGTACTCTAGCTCTCTTTTATTTCAGTTTCTCCATTCTAAACTATTCCTAATTACTTAAGTTAATTTAACGGTTTAAGTTAAAAATTTCATTCTGAGTTTTGTTCTTAATATAATATAATAAAGTTAAAAAATTAAACATCCAAATTCAAATTTGATTATAATTTTAGTTTAATTTTTGTTCTTAATTAACTTATCTTATAATATAAATAGGAAAAAGCTAAAAAATTCAAACCTTTTAAATTAAACAAAATTTGAAAGCCCCTTCTTCTAATAACAAATTATAATGGTTTCTCGAGTTTGAATTTTGTTCTTAATAAATAAATAAATAAATAAATAATGAAAAACCGGCCATAATGTTCTGTTCTAAATAAACTAAACAAAAATTGCCGGTTTTTAAATTTACTAACATTGATACCTATAATAATAAATAAACTATAAATAAAAGTATCGAAGTAAAAAATCACTTGTACACCTTACAGCAAACTGATAGTAAATGAGAAATAATATATAATTCAATTAATCAGTTAGTTGGAACTAAACCTTATACCTTAATCAATAATGAAATTAGTACCGTGTCTGGTAACATATGAGAAAAGAAATAAAAAGTTAACTTCGAATAAAACTAACAAATAGTTATTTATTTAATTTAACAAAACCCCCTATATTTGCCTAGTAACAAGATAAAAACAAAAAAAATAAAGTAAAAATAAAAATAAAATAAAAATAAATATTGGATAAACTATCAAAAATAAAAAAACTGTGAAAAAAAAAACTGTACAAAATTGTGTCAGAATTACTCATACTCGCAAAAACATACCAAAAATGAGTTCTATTACTCATAACTCCCTACTGCAAAAATTCTTGCAAAAACAACCCTGAATATAAAAAATAGAAAATTCTCCAAAATAGAAACTCTCCAAAATATTCCCAAAAAACTAATTCTTGTATAAACAATCATAATCCCTCCCCAAATTATTTCCAACCCCTTAAAATCTTACTCTCTCTCTACTAGATGCTATAGAATTACATTAATTGTTCCCTAGCTAACCTTAAAATTCTTTTTAGTGCCTTAAGTAAAGGTTAAGAATATCCTTCTTAATTTTTTTGTTTGTTTTTTTAAGCT
>Ga0157364_1009436_pt1 | contig 10090 bp, 3 predicted proteins | sample AttsexASBM2_FD_111476 | JGI IMG/M metagenome (GOLD analysis project Ga0157364, IMG submission 111476) | Fungus gardens microbial communities from leaf cutter ant in Ribeirão Preto, State of São Paulo, Brazil - Atta sexdens ASBM2 | ecosystem: Host-associated > Fungi > Mycelium > Unclassified ... | reverse complement strand
CGCACGCACGCACGCACGCACGCACGCACGCACGCACGGACGCACGCACGGACGCACGCACACTTGTCATCTACCCCTTCACAGTTTCTTACTGTGATTTTTTAAATATATTCCTCATATGAATATGTACTCATGCAGTTATTTTTTTAGGTTTTTATCTTCATTAGTTTCCTAGATATGAATTTTTTAATATTTTCAATTAATTTTATTTTGTAAACGTTTAGTTGAACATAGCTTCTGTTAAATTATTGAAAAATAAAAAATAATCCCATATCAAATTGTTTTCTATTACGAAGAAGATGTGAAAAAAAACTTTAAGTTTCTGTTTCTCGAAAAATCTGATTGAAATAAATAAAATTGATTTTGTCAAGATCGACATTTTTAATTTTTATAAAAAAATTCTCTAATATTCTTAGTAGAAATAAAAAGAATTTGAATCGTATTTGATTATGATTAAAATTTTCGTTCCATTTTATTTAATTTTTCAAAATATTAAATCTATTACTTATTACAATTTTGTATTTTAATATTTTGAAAAATTAATGTTAATAGATTTTTAATCTGCTGATGATTACATAAATCATATTATTTCATAACAATACTAAAGAATTTTTAATTTTACAATTATTTAGAGAATAAGGATTTATAAAAATATTATTTAAATAAAATAAGGTCTTTTAGAATATGTGAAAAAAGGACCCTGCACTAATCTTATGTAAAATGAATCCCAGTCAAATTGAAATTTTACTATAATGTAGATTATGATGTCCTTATGGGCACAAGGTCTACAAATGAACAGTTTTTGAGATAAGTTGGACAAATTAAAAATTCCAATATTCGATTTTCAATATCTCGAAAGTGTCCATTTTTGGACCTTGTGTGTCCATGAAGATTTTTGATCAGGACATCATGATCTGCATTATAATAAAATTTCAGCCAATTCGACTCCATTTTACATAAGATTAGTGCGGAGTCTTTTATTAATAAAAAATAATTTTTATACAGGGTTTGATAAATAACGATAAAACTCTCACATAGGAGTAGAGCAGACTAAACTGAGGCCTGTAACATTTTACAATTTTTGCAATAATCAACAAGATATTAATTACTAAAAATCGCTGAATATTGTTTTTCAATAATTTTTTATTCAAATATTATCAACTTTACAGAAAACCAGCAAGTGACGAAAATTGTTTATTTTCTTTTCTTAAAGTATCGAGAATTTTTTCAAAATATTTTAGTGCCGCATTTTCTTATATTGGTAAAAATAGTTGCCAATAAGAAAATGCAGCACAAAAAAATTAACACAAAATTCTTAGAGCTTTATGAGAAGAAAATAAACAATTTTTATTTTTTACTGTTTTTCTGTAAAGTTGATAATACTTGAGTAAAAAATTATTGAAAATATTCGGTAATTTTTTAGTAATTGATATCTTGTTAACTATTGCGAAAGTTGCAAAATGGTAGAGGACTTTTCGACTCAGTTTAATCGCTCATCTAATCAGTTTTATCGTACTTAATAAACACCCTGTATAAAGATTTTATATAAAGATCTCTTTTTCATTCTGAGTTATTTTTATTTTTCATTTTTTTTCACTCTTATACATCCTGTAATCCAAAAAGTTTGAAAATTTTTTTACAATAAGTATATCATTTTTTGAAAAATAATATTGTGAATTTCTTCGATCTCAGGTACAATTTTTTTGCTCTTTCAAATCGAATCGCAAGATATTCCTTTGTTATATTCTTCCGTTAATGAGAATTTTACTACAATATTTGGCAAATTCATTGGATCTCACGAACAATTCATGTGGAGCAGTTATCTGGCGATCAGATGAGCGTTGAAGGCTTGCACGAGTAGTTATTAGTAAATATCGGAATAAAGTTTTCATGAACGGAAGAATATAACATAGCAAAGGAATATCTTACTAACTTGAAAGAGCAAAGCCTGTATCTGAGATTCAAAAAATTCATAATATTCCTAAAAAAAATGGTGTATTGTAAAAAAATTTTCAAATTCTTTGGATTATAGAACGTACAAGAGAAAAAAAATGAAAAATAAAAAGGATTTTTTATGGAAATGATATTTATATAAAATCTTTATATAAAAATGATCTTTATTAATTTTCTTCACATATTTTAAAAGACGTTATTTTATTCAAATAATATTCTTATAAATCCTTATTTCCTAAATAATTGTGAAATAATATATTCTCTAATGTCCTTATTTCCTAAATAATGGTGAAAAAATATATTCTTTAGTATCGTTATGAAATAATACGATTTTATGTAACTCATCAACAAAAATCTATTAAAAATCTATTAACATAATAAATAATAGATATTTTGAAAAATTAAAAAAAAATAGGACGAAAATTTTGACCATAGCGATAGATCAAATGCGGTTTAAATTTTTTATATTTCTACTACATTGAAGAATTTTTTTATAAAAATTAAAAATGTTGACTTGACGAAAATCGACTTAATTTATTTTATCAGATTTTTCGAGTAGAAACAAAGTTTGAAGTTTTTTCCATATTTTTTTCCTAATAAAATTAATAAATTAATAAAAAAATTAATAAAAAAATTGAAACAGATCGGTGACGAAGGCCGTCGATTTGCCGTAGAATGACTCATATATACAAAGTATATTAGGTATATTAGGCTGACAAGAAAAAAATTTTTTTTTATTGGTCTCAGCTCAAAAGCTTCCATTTCATGTCAAAAGAACATCTCTAAATTTTTATCAAAAATATTAAGATTTTAGAGTCGCTAGTAAACGATTTTTAAGTCAAAGTTTTGATTTTCTTTAGTATATATTTAATTTGATGCAAAAATGACTTAATTCGGATTTTAAATTTTTATATGGTATTATATTTTTTTGGTCGCTGAACACGATGCAATAATTCATTTAGTTTTACGATATACATATAGATTACGATATAAATATAATCTGATTAATGTGAAAAAATGACCAAACCAGTTCAAAGTCGATTCTAGTAAGATTCCAAGTGTTCAAATGGATCGTTTCTTCCTTCAAATTGTAGGTGTTCACTCAGAACAAAATCCAGTTGAAATTTTCCCGAGACCTTCTGTAAGGCCTTTAAAAATTGTGTTAAATGAATTATAAAATGTTTTTAAGGAACATATTTTTATTTATAGAAACAAATTTTATTCATAGAAACAAATTTTTTTACAAGTTCTAAAGTATATCGCTTTGTGGTTTTGATATTCTCAAATCAAATGCCTCAATTTGACAATAAAAAAGTCTTTATTAGGTAATAAAATGAGTATATAATACAAAAAAAATATAATTTAATTAGTTGAAATAAATTACAATTTTCAAATATGAACAAAATTTATTTCAAATATGAACAAAAATAGCAATGGAGTTTCAATGGAATCATAATTGATGATTTTGTTATACGTTCCGACATTAATTATGTGTACGTAATGTACAAATAGATTCCGTATAGAAGCAATAATAATTTCTTAATAAAAATGTCATTGCATATTTGTATATTACGATAATCTTGAAATTACTGAGAGGGTCCTGAAACACCTCTTGTTATATCGTCATGATGATATTATATCTGATCGTGCGAAATATCAGCTCCGTAATTAATAACCTTTAATCACTATTAATTTAAAAACTATTATAGCTTCGACATTTTTGTATTAAAATTTTCGTCTTAGAATGTTCTAAAGAATCCGTTCAAAGAAGCCGTTTCTTAAAAGGATGAGCGTGAGTTGTGGGATATCTTATGTATATTCATTCTCTGTCAAAAAAGTCGTCCCTCTGTCCAAAATTTAGCTCAAATTTCCGAAAAATTTCTGTCTATGCTCAAATTATAGGTACACACGTCTACTTTCTTTAGCACTCTGGCCTTTTTAGAAATTCAATATTGACGCAATATGATGACTATAGTTCATGAAGTACTGATTAAGAACTCATAAATCGTCATTCATTATCAAATGGACCAAAATTCATCCAATTTTTATGATCATCGGTATCTAACTGTTTTCTGAATCTCAAAGAGATGAAAAATATACAAGATTTCCAAAATTCAAAATGATGGATTTAATAGGCGGGATGGATTTAATTTGATTTCATAAAAATCGGAAACTGGGGGTTCTTTGTGTCGCTGATCATGAATCCTTATCCGAATTTACAAAATTCAAAAAAGCGAATCCAATATGGCCAATCAAAATACCGACAATTGATTCGCCCAATAAATCCATATATAAATCCATATAATTTTTCTGATCGCCATCAGAATGGCAGATCCAATAAGGCGACCAAAAAATTTTAAAATATCTTGACTTCAAATAAAAATCGATGAATTTTTAAGATTTGAATTAGCTGTGAGTGAATTAGTTCTGTAAATCGAAATAACGGATCTAACATTTATATATGTTAAATCAACATTTTATTCATTTATCTTAGAACTTAGATTTTGGAAAAACATTTTCTATATCATTTATTCATTCATAAAATGTGTTATTTTAATATTAAGAAATGTTGAATATTATTAATACAAAATATTCAAATAACTGAGGAGTAGATTTTCGAAATATGTTTTATCCAAAATTTAATTTTTAGAAAAAATCACAAGAAAACTAGCTGAAAATATTGTCAATCAGTAGGATGTAAAATGTTTAAAAAATGCTTAAATATTAAAAATTGCTAAGAACGTTAAACAAATGTGTTTTTAGCCATTTTTATTCAATTGATATTTAACATTTCCTAGTGTTAAAATAATAATTTATGAACAAATGAACAAATAACATAAAAATAATGTTTTCTAAAATGTAAATTCTAAGATAATTGAAACAAGTTCATTTAACATATTATCTATAAATATTAAATGTTGAATCCGTTATTTTAATTTACAGAAATTTTAGAACTGATTCGTAATCAGCATCTTAAAAATTCTCCGATCCTGATATGAATTAAAGCATTTGAAAAATTTTGTGTCGCCATATTGGATTTTTCTGCGAAAAATTCCGGATTTACAAGGTAACATAGTCAATTATCAGTTGATTAGTCATTGGATCCACCATTTTGAATTCTATAGAATCCGGATACGAATTTATAATTAGCGATCCAAAGAACTCCCGATTACCGATTTTCATATAAATGAAGAGAATTTTTCAAATTGTCCGCCATATTGAATCTATCATTTTAAATTAGAAAATCTGACTGCAGATTCTTTATTTTAAACTGAGAGATTCCAATTGGATACTAATGATCATAAAAATTTGGTCGACAAAATTTGGCCCATCTGTATAATGATTCAAGTAGTTGTTAAATGTTCCTAAGAAATTTAAATTGTCGGGAAAGAATCTATTTTTCCTGCGATTTTTGCCAGGAACTGTACTGACTAAATTGTAATTTTTGTACAACAGTTACTTTTTTCTTTTACAGATTCGAAAATCCTTTTTCAAGATTGAAGTATACGCATTAATTCGTGTCTGTGAAATTAAATTTTTATTATTTATGAGAACAACAAAAAATTTTGATTAAGATTTTAATTTCGAAATTTTTTTGTTCTTAGCATAAACTCCACCTTACATACACATATTAATTTTTTTTTTTTAATACTGGAAAAGGATTTTTGAATCTGTAAAAATAAATAGATCTGTAGATAGTTATGAATCTTAAGACAACTGATACACGTTGATGAAATACAATCAAGTAACATCAAATAAAGTAATTCTCCATTACGTTCTTTCCCGGATTCTTTCTCTCCCTCGCAACACTAGATTCAAGTGTTCTCAATCAGTAGTTTATGAACTGTAGTCATCATGTCATCATTAGGCTCACCATATTAAATTTCTAAAAAGGCCGGAGTGCTAAAGAAAGCAAACATGTGTACCTATAATTTGAACTCAGAAAAAATTTTTTTGTTGAGCTGAATTTTGGACAGAGGGGATGGCTTTTTTGACAGAAAATGCTCTCATATATACATAAAGAATACTTCAGACAACTCGTACTACGCATTTAAAACTAAGGTAAATGATTCTTATAAAAAATCCAAAAAATTTTAAGTACATTGAATACGCATATTATCGAATGGTAATATTTTTAATTTCCAGTTTTTTCCACCGGAAATGGACTATCCAAATTGGAAGTCCAAATTTTTAAAATGAAATATAATAATTTTTATTGCAGATTTAGATTTTATGCGAAAAATATGAACTTCATTTAAATCTTTCTTTTTTCTTTTTTTTCTTTTTTTTCAAAAATGTCTTTAAAAATGAATGGGTTCGTGCATGCGATATGCAGCACGATAGTGCCTCGGTATGTGTATAAACAGTAAATTGACAAGGAAAAAAAATTTTTTTTAATCGGGCTTTCAGCTCAAGCTTTCATTTCATGCTAAAAGGACCCCTAAATTTTTGTTAAAAAATATTAAAATTTAGAGGTAGCTACTGAATGATTTTTAAATCAGTTCCAATTTTCCCTAATGTATGTATATGTTTGGTTTGATAAGCAAAACTGGCTTAATCCGAATTTTAAATGTGATACTGTACGTTTCTTTTTTTATTGTTGAACACAATGCAATAATTTATTTAGTTCTACGATACGCTTTAAGAAATATAGCTCGACTAATATGAAAAATGACCAAATTTCGAGTTCAAAATTGATTTTAGCAAAGTTCCAAGCGTTCAAATGGGTCGTTACTTTCCTCAAATTATAGATCTGTTTACCCAGAACAAGATCTAATTCGAATTTTTCTGGACCTTCTATAAGGCTAGTTAAATGCAACTTTTAAAGGCCTTAGGAAGGCCCTTGCTAAAATCGATCTTGAACTCGAAATTTGATTATTTTTAATTGGGCTGTATTTTCTAAGGCTGTATATCGTAGAGCTAAATAAATTATTGTATCGTGTTCAGCGACCAAAAAAACATACAGTATCACATTTAAAATTCGGATTATATTATTTTTACATCGAGTTAAACATATATAAAGGAAAATTGAAACGTTGATTTAAAAATTGTTTATTAATGATCTCTAAATCTTAATATTTTTGGATAAAGATTTTGGGTTTTTTTTTGGCTTGAAATGGAAGCTTTTGAGCCAAGAGGCCGACTAAAAAAAAATTTTTTTTCTTGTCAGTCTAATACACAGGATATTCTAGACATAAGGCGATATTCATAATCGGTTCTTATTTCAAGATCGTCTTAAATAATGTCTTAAGATGCTAATGCAGATTTCTGATTGGTTCGTGATATCTCAAGACTGAACTTAAGACGGTTTTGAATATAAGATCTAACTATGAATACCGATCTTAGTGTAATATAATAGCAAATTTCTGAGATAATTCGAAACGAAAATTGTAATATAAAAATGGAGAGGCTGCAATAATTTTTATTGAAAATGATTTAATATTAGCTAATTAAACTGTCCGAAATTCGTGCACTCAGGTATGGTATTTTACAGTAGTGAAGATGTTTAGAAGAATTGAAGAGAATAGAACTAAGGAAATATTCTATTGTAAAGGGCGTTTTTTTACATTGTTTTTCGAATTTTTTGGTAAATATCAATGTAAATTTTTACAAAGAACTTTTTACAGTTGTATTTATTTCAACAATATTTGAATTTTTTCGAAGCGAAAATTTTGATATGTAAAGCTATCCTCGATCCAAAGGCTGGAAAAAAATAATTATCTTAATATTTAATGGATCATTTCTCCTTATTTGAAACAAAGATGTTTCTTCAAGATGTTTCTTAATCAATATGAGGTTATGATTATGGAACTATGAGAAAAACTAAAATATGAAAATTATTAAAATGACAGCACTAAGTTAAATCTGTGATTTTACGTTTTTTTTTGGTCCTTTGAAGAGTTGTAAAAATCGAAAAAAATTTTTCTTCCATCTAATCGTGATACCAATGATAATGATATGTCTGCACACGCAAGTTGGACGCGATCAGCCAGAATTGAAGATATTCAAACAGTTTCAAAATACATGATTTCGAAAAAAATGTATTTCAAGTTTTTCATATCGATTTCATGATATATATAATATAATAATATTATTTACAGTTAATTTGCCAGTCCAAGATCTCTTTCTTCTTCTCAAGAAAGTCCTACAGTGCAGATTTTTTTCCCTAGCTTGTTCTCGAATTTTTTCGTAGGCGTAACTCTACTTTTGCTCTGAACGATCAATCCGGTTTCTTTTTCGGCAGTATACTGATTTCTTTTGAATCTCCTCCATTTGCCGTGAATTCCGAAATTTGGATTTTCTCTCTTTCCTTTTCTATCTATTTTCATTATTATTCGATCGATATTGCGTTCATATATAAGTAAACAGCTATATAAGTAAATATACTTTTGCTATGCGCTTGCTTCCGCTCTGATCATTACTCGAAGTAACACTGATATTTATATACTAAACAAAACATAAATAAATTTCTCTTAGAATTATCCTAAAAGTATATTCTTGAAGGACTCTAAATAACTTGCAACGCTACAGAATTATTATTCGGCGTACAATAATAGTCTAACAGCCCTAATTCAATACCTGTGCGTTGTTCACTTTGAGGCACTATAACTTCTTCAATTTTATAAATATGACAAATTTCTTCTATAAACACAATTTCAATAACATGTAATTTAAGAAAAAAAATCGATTTTTAAACTTCTACATTAGAACACCTCCTTAATGCTTGAAAACATTTTCTGTAGAATCAAAGAAAATTCTTTTAGTTTTCTTTTATTACATGAGGAATGAAAGCAATAATTATTTTGTTAATTTCTCATATTTTAAGCAATATGATAGATATGAAGAAGATCAAAGAGTCGATACTCAGTTGAGATTCTTATTATTTAAGATTGTCTTAATTACAGTTAAGATATTGTAAATTAATTATAATACGATTGTAAATTAATTATAATCGTATTGACATCTTAAAACGTTACTTATGAATACCATCCAAAAACTAATAACGAATTTGATTGGGCGCATTAAAGCCGTCATACAAAAAATAACGTAAAGATTTATACATAGAAATATAGATAATAAACATAGAAATCGATTAAATGCTGAAATATTCAATAAAATTTCAATAAATTTTATTAGGTAAAATATGTACTTTATAATTCAAAACATTTGCATTTCATTTTTATACTCAAATTAAATCAACAGCTTTAATATGCACTTAGTTCTTCCAATCGAATTCACCATAAGTTTATTTTAGTATAATGTATCACGCATATACAGTATCTTATACTCCATATGCAGAAAACACCCTGTATAGGCACCCAGTGTATAAGCTTAAATCCGCTGTTTTTAAGTCAGAAAAACACTTTTTTTTCCTAGGAAGCAAAAACAAATTTATTCAAAGTACTTGCTCTCGTTAACTATACATTTTTTCTATCTTTCGAGCAATTTGTGTATACCACGTCAAAAAAATTCCTCATCTTTCGAGGCAAACCACTCATCAAGCCATTTTCGGACATCTTCGTAAGAATCGAAGTGCCGCTCAGCGAGCGCGTGGCTCATCGACGAAAACAGGTGATAGTCAGAAGGTGCCAGGTCTGGTGAGTAAGCGGGATGGTGTAGCACTTCCCAGTTGAGTGTCTCCAAGTAGTTTTGGACCATTGTTGACGTGTGCGATGGTGCATTGTCGTGGAGAAAAATCAGCTTGTCATGTCTTTTCCGATAATACGGCCTTTTATCACGCAGAGCACGATGCAATTTGATCAGTTGTTGGTGGTAGCGGTGAGCATTAACAGTTTCACCAGGTTTTAACAGCTCGTAGTAGATGACACCCTCCTGATCCAAACGTACTAAATAGCATAGCATCGTCTTCCGTCCGAAGCGATTTTGTCTTGAGGAAGATGTTGATGGTTGGACGGGATCAACCCAAGATTTCTTGCGTTTAGGATTCTGAAAATCCGATACAGAAACGACTTTCTTTTTTTATCTGGCAAGCAGAATTTGACATGTGTTTTGGCGTCGCTCCATCTGCCTATCGTTCAGTTCATGCATTTTCCGATCTTTTGAACCTTCCTCATGGCATGTAGCCGCATGGAAATGGCTGCTTGAGAAACACCCAATTGCTCGGCAAGTATTTTTT
>Ga0157364_1009435_pt1 | contig 10090 bp, 4 predicted proteins | sample AttsexASBM2_FD_111476 | JGI IMG/M metagenome (GOLD analysis project Ga0157364, IMG submission 111476) | Fungus gardens microbial communities from leaf cutter ant in Ribeirão Preto, State of São Paulo, Brazil - Atta sexdens ASBM2 | ecosystem: Host-associated > Fungi > Mycelium > Unclassified ... | reverse complement strand
ATTAACTCGGATTATTAATACATTTTGTTTATCGATATTTTATTAGGTAAGCTTTTCATATCTTTGCAAATTAAGAAGTTTCAATGGATTTTAGGTTGAAAATTACCGTTTTCATGAAGCTTCTCCGGTTGCACATTTTTGTAAGCGCAAATTCGAGCTACACTTCCCATGTACAACTCGATCTCTGCGCTAAACTTGATCATCCAGTTCAATACCGGCACTAAGAGGGTATAATTTATTGTCAAGCCTACTAATCTCGGTGTTACGCGACTTGGGTACAGCTCCGCAGAAAGTAAAGCTGTAGAAATCGCTACTACCACGATAATAGCGCCCAAATAATCCTAAAATTATTTATGAGACAATAAAAATCATCGAAGAGTCTGTCACTAAAGCCAGATATTTCATCAATGTATGGTTTATATAATAAATAAATTATATATTTATTATTTACAATAAAATTATAAAATATAAATTTAATACCAATCTTTGAATTTTAATTATTCAATTTTAAAAGTTTAGAAATTAATTTAAATTTTTTGGGATAATATAGGCCGATTAGGACAAACCTTTCCGACAACATATGTCAAGATCAATGTCGCAAAGATCTTCCTCAATCATATTTACCATTTTTTGACATTTATTGCATATGACTCATTATATTTACCAATGCGATGCCAAACCATCTGCTACTAGTGTTTAAAATAAGAAATGCATTGGTGTTTATGTCGAGGCGTTTCATCATCTCCTCTATAAAGCGATCCTCTTGCTTGAATGCCCTTAATGTCGGAAGGCCGGATAAAGTTTCTGAGAAATGCGCTACTACTGGTCCTCTCGTACTTGAAATTCCAACAAGAAAGTCAAAAAAAAAGATTAATGAAAATTTTTCGGTTTAAGAATACAAAACAATTAGATTAATTTTATTAATTACTCGCAAATGTGTAGTGCTATCTTGCATATTATTTTTTATTTAAACAATAATCATTTATTTGTTATTATTAATTAATTGTTTATTTGTAAAGTATTTGTGAAGTATTTGAAACTTAATAAGAATTTTTTATAGTTTTACGTTTCTCTTTGGTTATATAAAAGAATATAAAGAAATATTTAATATTTCATAATGACTATCATGAGATAATAATGATTATTAATACCTGCCATCTAGACATTGTAACTGCCTAGCGCTTCGTTTGTAGAATTTTTGCAGTGCATAATAAGCGCAGCTAATTGGTATAACAGTGATCAAGAACCATGGTGAAATAATAATATTAATGATCATCACCGAACCGCAAAGTAATACAAAAGACGTCAGTCTCTTGATTGCCGTAGCCATTTTCTTGAGAAAAGGAATAAAAAATTTAATTTAGGTTTTATTAAAATGACTTTATATTAGATTATTTTTAACAATATTTATACATAATATTAAATATATGATATTAAATTGTTTTGACAACTATAAATTAATTGTCAAATTAATTGTCAATTAAATGTCAAAATACAAGAAGTTTAATTAGTCAGTATATCTATTTACCTTGTCTATGACACTTATGTCTGCACTAAACCTGCTCAGAATCTTTCCAATGAGATTGCATTCGAAGAATGAGATGGGTGCACCAAGAAGTCCAATGATAGCTTCTTCGTGCAATTTCCGTCTAGCTCTAGCACCTAGCCATTGACCTGATACATTGTAAAGTACTGATAAAAAAATTGAGCCCACGGATATGATGATGTACACCATGAAATAGGACACTGTCTGAAAAAGGATCGATGTTCAAAATTATTGTAAGAGCACATCATCCGTGCATGGTACATCTTTTTCGATTACAATATTCTGTATATTGTATACAATATTCGATTGTATATTTTTAAATATTAACATATAATATCTTTTCGTAGTAACAATAAATTATTCTTAAGTCGTTAGTAATGTTGACAAGCATGTAATAGTAATTGCATCAATTGATTATTGACATTAGTTGGGACGCAGATCTAGTTTCTCTAGTGATACATTTTTGAGCACGATACGCAAATACGATATTCTTATCGTTGTAAAATTAATATTACGATAATCTCATATATATTTTTTAATATATAAAATTTATTTACATTTGCCGGTGAACGAATGCTTTCCTCCATCCATTCACACAGCCAGAAGTCAGTATACACGCGAAGGATTTGGAAGGCCAGCGCTGCTATAGCGTAAATGAGTCCCGGTATCCATCCACCAGCCTTTAAATATTTCATCCAAATCATTCTAGTGACCATTCCACTTTTATCGTCAACTTCAAGTTCGCCTTGTTCATCTATGTCTTCATTGTTCAATGCTAAAAAAAAGATTTAGAAATTAAAACGGATACTGTTTGTAAATTTTAAGCAAAAAAAATATGAAGGAGTAAAAAATTAAAGAAACACATAAAAAAAAAAAATATATATATATAAATAATTTCGATAATTTCGAAACTAACTTTCTTCCACATCATCCGTCTGATCGATAGTTCGCGATTCTGACAATCTTTTCATCGGAAGATGATAATGTTGATTTTGCGGAATAATTCTAAAAAGAAGCAAAAAAATATTTAATTATCAATTACTTATTTATAATATCTTTTTCATAATTCATTCTTTTGTAATTACTTATTAGAATCTGACATCAGTCGAGACAGGACATTTTTATCTTTACTCATTGCCATTTCATCTGGATACCTAAAGTTTGAGTTATATTATTTCCTCTTTCACTTTTTCAACAATATTTCGTAATAATAAATCACATTATTTATATATAAAGAAAAAAGTTTAAAACCTAGCAGAGAAGAATTGCTTTAGCACACCGCTGGACTGTCCGTTGTTGTAAGTGTTGTTCCTTTTTCTAAACAAAATTAAAACTTGAACATGGAATTTATTTTGTGTAAAAAGTATATAATTGTATATTATTTCACGGAAATTATTTTGTAATCATAAAGAGATATTTAAATGAAAAATGAAAAATTTGCGAAACTTTGCTAAAGAAAGATCAATTTGAAATAAATTTATAAATTGGCTCGTCGGACTTCTTATCTAATTGTATTCAAATATATCTTATCTAATTGTATTCAAATAATATATATGTTCAAAAGAGAAAAATGATCTTTCAAAATTCTTTATACCTCGATGGCATGTGTCGATTTTCGAGAATAATCGGCGTGCTGTTCTGTCGGAAAATTGGCGGCGGTCGTTTTCGTGCTTGAAGACTCAAGCTGACAATATCGTGGTGCGGTTTCGATCGTTTCCTATCAGTATCCCATTCTTCCTCTGATATTAAAAGTTCTGTGAGAACGTGACTCCAGTACCTCGATTCGGATAAAGTTGTTCGGCGTAATCTTAAAGGTACGAATGCTGGCGGATTCTAAAAAAATTGGCTAGTGAATTCGCAATTCAGATTAATTAACGTGTTAGTAATAAAATTATATCCATATATAAATCTCAAAGATGTCATTAATATATATGTTTGCTTTTTCTATTATTTACCACATAGGCATCGTGATCGATGGTCCACCATTCGTCATCGTCATGCTTTTTCGTTTTATTCATTCCGATTCTATAGACTAGTTTAATTAAGGACCATCTGTCCTTGGCAGTTTTTTGAAATTGATTCTCGTCTTCATGTCTCGTATTCACGATTCGCCACTCTGCCGCTAATTCAGAATCAATATCCTCAATGCTCGATTTTGTTCCGACTGCACGAACTCGACAGCCATCCATAACAATTATCTTAAAATATATTTTTATGCGATTTTTCTGCTTTTTTTATCATCTTTTAATAGACATAAATTATTTTTTTATATATGCATAAAGAAATATAGATAATTAGAGATATCCACGTAGAAGTATAAAAAGAAAAAATAAATTACTTATTTTTTTAATTCAAAGTATCTAATAACATACATAAAAAAATAACAAATATATATCAATAAAAAGAATTATAATTAAAAAAAATTCATTTCATTAAAAAAAATTTCAATCTAAGTAAATATAAAATAACATTTTGATTTGTATAAAATCTTTAAAAACTTAATTAAAGTATTAGTATTAAGAATATAAAATAAAACCTGATGCGCAGCTGATAATAGCTCCAATTTGTGAGTGATCATAATCACCGTTCGATTATTTCTCAACAAGAGCTTCTTAATACCGTAATCGAAAATTTGCTGACCGACGTGCTGATCTAATGCCGATAATGGATTGTCCTGCAAGCAATTTTTAATTTTTATCAGCATATAAATTTTTTACATGAAAAATTAGACATACAAAGCAAACAAACCAGGAGAACGACATCGGCGTCGCTGTAAAGAGCTCGAGCTATAGTAACCCTTTGCTTCTGTCCGCCGCTCAAATTAATACCTCGTTCACCAATCCTGGTCAAATCTCGACCAGGAAGTATGTCTACGTCCGGTTGAAGAGCGCACGCGTGTAAGACATTGCGATATCTTCGCGATCGATACGTAGATCCAAAGAGAATATTGTCCCTCAAGGTTGCATTTTGGAGCCATGGCTGTCGTGCCACGTAAGCAATCTTCAGATCCCTGAAAAGAAATACGAAATATTTTTAATCAATGAAAATGTATTTTCATCATAATTAAGGTCTATCAGATTTCATTTTCTCTTCTCTTTTTTTTTTATTTTAATTACTTAGTCCATTCCACACTTCCGCTTGTTTTCTGAATCTCTCCTAAGAGTGCCAATAATAAAGAGGTCTTTCCACTTCCGGTTTTTCCCACTATTATCGTCAGTTGTCCTAAAAACATAAGAAGTCTTAGTTTATTATATTTAAATATAATTAATTTAAAAACAAAAATATTTATGACAAACAATACTAAACAATAATTATGACAAACAATTATTATATTTATTTAATATCTTTGCTTCTAGCGTTATATATTTACCTCGCGGAAAATTGAGAGCATCAACCATCAACATATTTTCGTCGGAGCCACAGGCGAAAGTACTTGGTGTGACTTTAAGGACAGATTCTGACACTTCTGAATCTTTCTCGAATACTGTATCAATTGAGGAGTCAATTGGCAAACCGAATTCACGCAAGATATTTGATCGTGGATCTTCCTCGTCCTCTTCAATATTGCCCAACGATCCAAAAGTTGTAACGCTATTAATTGCTTCTGTCTGTGAAGAGAATAATGCGTCACCTCAATCTGAATTGTCGAAACAAATGCATTCAATGTTCAATTTGTAAAAATTTGAAAAAATACAATTGCAGAATTATACAAAGTAGATTTTTTTTAATTTAAGCATCTTGATAACTTTATTGTTTTTATGCAATTTCAAACAACTATTTTATATAAATAAAAATAAAGTGAACTAGTTTTAAAGACCTTTTATTTAAAAACTCACATCATTATCAATGTACGAATTTGCTTTTGACAATATATCCGTTGTTGATTTATAATCATTTGATTCAGAGAGAATATTCACGATCTCTGGAAGCTGAAAAAACTCTTCTAGCCTTGTTGTAGAAATCTGCAACCGAGAAGGAATGTCTCAAATTTAAGGGGACTAAATTTCAAAAGTCGTTTAACTCGAGAACGTTATTCCTCACTATGGCATTGATGATAATCGGTACTATCACCGGAAAGATGAAGAGCGGCACAGTTAGTTGCGAAAAGAGTGCGAGACTGGCAAAAACATTTCCCGCATCAAGATTTCGTTCCTCTAACCAGAAATAAATACCGAATGTGAAGAGAGTTACCAGAACGCAGAAAGTATGTGTTAGGAAGTCTGCAATAATAATATATAAACTTACATTCTTATTTTTTTCAATTAAATTATTAAAATGCTTATTAAATTATAAAACTTTTCATATTACATTCAATGTTTCAATTTTTTAGATTATCTTCTTGTTTCCTGCGCAAAATTGAAGCATAAAAGTCTAGAAAGGTCTGTTATAATTAATAAACGTTTTAAGAAAAGAATGGAATTATTACTTTATATATATGTATGTATATTTACTAATAAGCGCCCAATATATAGAATCCTTTTTCAACAGCTTCAATTCTTCGTTCCTGGTTCTATATATGCGTTCTTCGAAGAGATTCTCCCAAGCACGTAGCTTAATGAGCCGTATTCCTTGAAGAATTTCATTAAGTAGACGAAGGCGCGTGTCGCTTTTCTCCTGGAAAGATTGAAGAAAATTGAAGACTCAAAAAAAGGAAAATTAGTTTTCACTTTCTTACCGCTATGGATTTGGAATTTTCGGACATTTGTTTTCCGAGAAGTAGCTGCATCGGCGTGACGATCAATATGCAGCAAATAACAGCGATAATCGCGCTAATACCCAATTTCAAGTACAGAAGAAAAATGATAGTGGTAATCTGTATACAAATTAAATGAAAGTATCTCGAAAATTATAACATAATCATAAAATAATTGTTTAAATTATATTTTATTATATTAATAATTATACTTGTAATTTATTTTGCGATAATATTTTTATAATTTTATAATTTGATAAATGTTTTTTTCTCTGTGATGAATATTAAAATATACGCCGTACATATTTCACTTAAATATCCTTACTTTTAATGGAACGGCCCAGATGTAATGAACGATCCAGAAGAAATTCATTACGTTATACGCATCTTCGGCTATGAGATTTGTTACAGTTCCAACATCAGCTGCTTGTTGATAACAGTGCTCTTTATCTTTATCAGATGGCTTCTCTTCCTCAGAGATACTCCATGAAGACAATCGAAGAGCCTTATCATAAATCAATGCCTAAACAATTTAACAAAATTTCAACAAAATTTCAACGAGTCTTGTTCGATTTTTGTGATGTCTGAGTATAAAAAATGACGAAAAATAAATAATTTATAAATTAAACATTATTCATGATAAAATACCTGAAGAGCTATTCGCAAACGTATTCCTCCGACGCAGAGCACATGAGTAGAGGCTTGTTTCAATGTGCTTTGCAAAATGGTGACAAGAAAAATTACGATCCCCAAGAAATACCCATTTTTCAGAATTTGGGAAAATGTCAAAATTTCCTAGAAAATTAATCTTTTAGAGTTAAGCATATCAAAATGAAAAATAAAGATGAATTTAAAAGACAATAGAGAAATGTGTCGATACCTTCGAAAAAAAATTTTCATTTGTGCTGTTTTGCAAATTTGATGCATAATTAACGATCTTCGGAATTGTCATAGGACCCACCAAAGTCATAGCATCACCGAAGAGCTTCAAGATACTACCTGCCGCGAATGTTAACCATATCCGTTTCCAAAAACATTTCCATAAAGACAATTTTCGTCCACGGCATCTCAACTAGAAATTTAAGTAAGTTCGATTTATGCTAAACAATATGTAGATTTCACTGACAAAAAGCGACTTGTGACAAAATTTTAATTTTAGTAATTATTAGAAACGTTTTTAATAATTATTCAAATTAAAATCTTGTCGAAGATATTTAATTATTATATTATACTAATAAATATATTATCTACAGATTATCATAAGTTATTACATTTAATATTAATATTAATTATATTATTTGACAAGACAACACTTTTATTTTATTAATTATAAAAAACAATTTAAATTTTGTAAAACAATGTAATAAATATTAATATTAAATATAATAACGAGTATATAATAACAATATATATTGTATTTTTATGATGCTTATTAGTGTAATGTATAATAATTAAATGTCTTAATCATTTTCGAATTGCGTAGCCATTACGAGAGTGGATCGATTATTTCTCGTGAAATCTTTTTCAAGAGAAAGAAACGAAAATTGTTACCTTTTCGGTTTCGTAAATGTCGCGAAAACGTTCAAACTGATTCCTCGTGGTATTTTCGTCCGGAAGTTGCCCAAGATCGTGGAGTTCGAGTGGTGTGTGATAACCACGCAGTAATAGATCAGTCATCCAGTGGAAGGTGATCTTGCTGAGGAACGGTGAGGTAGAATGCACATAAGAGTTCCATACAATATCGGGCCTTTTAACGGTGTACTGTCTGCTTTTCTGCATCTAATGACGAAACATTATCGTCGCAAATATATTTGCAGTGAGAAAATGAGCTGCAATGCCAGGCAAGGTAACGCGATGTTTATACATTCGATATTCTACGCTGAGAAAAGACGGAGTAGTAAAATGTTGTTCGTCTTTATTGAGTTGAGAAAGTCGTAAACGCAAAACGAGATGGGTAAGATTTTAATACGTCTCTGGGGAGATGGTGAACATTTGCAAGTGTTTCGTAAGCTCCGATAGTATGCATTTCGAAAAGTTTTTCTCACGTCTGAAGAAGAACATAATGAGAAAAAATGTTTAAGAAAATAATTAGATAGCATAGTATTTTCTGTAGAACGAAATACTTTTTATGAGTAATTTTCTCTCAAAAAGAATCTGTTTCTTAAAGATATATTAAATAATTAAATTTTACCATACGATAAAGGGTATAAGAATCAATAATAGCTAGCAATCCGCAACAAGCGGCGGTGATCCCTGTTGTTGCAACCCGAATGTATCGAATGGATAGGCCAAATCTAAAAAATAGTACTTTAATAAATATGAAACTTGAGATAAGTTAATTATTAATAACAATTGATTAAGCGTTAATTGATCTTACAAAAAAATATTGACATATAAATAATAGCAATATTTTATAATATAAATATAAGAAAGTGAAGAGTTTCAATAACATTAATCGGAGAGAAAGATCGAAATATAATTAGTTATATTAAATTTATGTATTTTAATAATAATTATTAGTAATATATACCTGCATAAGTATAAAAACTTCCATGCTCGCGTAAGACCGATTACCGCAAATCCACCTCCCGACGCGGCGGTACCGAAACCATCCTTGATTTCGGTTTCGCGATATAATATCCAACAAAATAATATAGCAATTATTGTTAAGATTAACGATAATGAAATCGTTGTCAATATGGACTCGTACAGTTCCAATAAGAGATTCAGCAGTAGTAATATACAAATTAAAGTTCTGCTTGTGTGAAGTGGCAATAACGACTTGGAAAGCCTAAGAAAAAAAGTTGATATTATTTTTATAATGATATAATCATGTCATAAATATTTGCAGAATATTCTGTTTTGCTTTAAAAAAAATGTTTCTAAACTTAAAAGAAATAAATTTTTCTTCCAAATTGAGGAAAACATTCTTTTTGCATTAGAAATATAAGTAAGAAAAGATTGGAAATTTTAAAAGTTAATAATAATATAAACAAATATATTAAAATATTTGAAAAATATTAAGAATTATTTGAAAAATTTTGAAGAATTGCTTATTATAATATATTATTAATTTGTTTATATACGAGTTAATGTAGAATTAATTCAGTATTAATAATAGTTGAACTTTTGCAGAATAATTAATGTAAAAAAACAGTTGGCGAGATATCTCGTTATATGAATACATTCTGTAATCACATTAGGTATGTAGACATATTATGTATTCGACGGATAAACGTGTATGATGAGAGGATTGGGTTTGTACGCGTCTTAACGAACCTGAATGGCCTCTGAGTCATTTCGCTTGCAATTTTCCGAGTCTATCGTTATGTTGTGCCAATGACATCATTGACATCAACTTATATCATACTTGCAGATACTTGATGTTGTATTAGTGTGTAAGTTAAATTTAAAACTGAAGTATATTAGGGGATACATAGTAATGAGCATGTAAGTAATTATTGACTTCGTACTCTCTTTTATTAAGATAAAAAGATGTAGCGTGTTTATTTCATATTTTTCATTTCCACTTTTATTAAAAAAGAAAATATGTAGAAAAGATTCACTGAGAAATATTGATATTCTATTTATGTAGCTTGTTGTTAATTTTATGATAATCGCAAGCGATGTACACTGAATTAGTTAATTTGTAAACGACTGAAAGCATAAGCTCGAAACAAGTTTACTTCTGATGTACGATCTGAGACAGAAGGAAGCAATAAATTGAATAATTATTGAATTACTCTTTTCGCGATTTAATGTATGTGTGCGTGTGTGTGTGTGTGTGTGTGTGTGTGTGTGTGTGTGTGTGTGTGTGTGTGTGTGTGTGTGGGGTGTGTGTGTGTGTGTGT
>Ga0157364_1009434_pt1 | contig 10091 bp, 6 predicted proteins | sample AttsexASBM2_FD_111476 | JGI IMG/M metagenome (GOLD analysis project Ga0157364, IMG submission 111476) | Fungus gardens microbial communities from leaf cutter ant in Ribeirão Preto, State of São Paulo, Brazil - Atta sexdens ASBM2 | ecosystem: Host-associated > Fungi > Mycelium > Unclassified ... | reverse complement strand
TTAAAGATACAATTAATCCTGTCTATTTATATCTGTTTGACTCAAAATGTAACTTATTTCCTTATTGATATTTTATTCAAAAAATTTTTTCTCAGGTATTCGATAACTTCGTCTGTTAATATATTAGGTGGAAAAAGTTATGGGAAAAAGTTCGTGGAGTTTTTCCCATTACATCTAACGGGAAAAAAACGCCACGAACTTTTTCCCACGCCTAATAAAATATTTTTTCTGTGAAAAAATATTTTTTTTAATTTTTAATCATATTAATCAAAAGAAATTATATAGTAAATCTGAACAGACTAGCAGGAGTCAATACAATAGACAGTTAACTTTATAAAAATAAAATTGTTAAATTATTTTGTTTAATATAGAAGAAATCAATACGGACTAATAAAGTAATCCTGACCTTTCAAGCATGAGGAGTAGGATTTCTCCCGTTTGAAATCTTCAAAAATAAATGAAATATCTATTATTTCATATCGAATAATACATCATAGTTAATGACACGAATATATATTTTAGTATCGCGTATACGTGCTACTACAGCATTGATGGAATTCTGTACGGAAAGAGAGAAACAAAGATAAAATAAAATTTTAATAAATAAATCAATAGTGTGCCACAAATTGCTGCGCTTTTATCCACGCGTCAATAAAACAGAAATTATTTATTCAGATTTTAACGAGAGAACCGATATGTCGGAGCAGCAGAAGCTTAATTATTTATTATTATTATTATTATTATTATTATTATTATTATTATTACTATTATTACCATCACGTATGCATCCTTCTACAATTATCAGCGCGTCGCTCATCGTCCATTGTAATTCATTCGAAATTGTAATGTCGCGAAACGTCGTTCCATACAATGAAAAATTCGTCATACTCGCGATACTGCCAGCAAAATACATCGTTACTCGACGAAATAAGAGCACCGAGTTGATGGCAAAGGGGATGAGGGAAGGATAGACAGTGGGTGCAAATATTATCCGTTCGCAGTTGAAAGCTCCATTATTGATTTATTCCAACGGCGTTTGACCGCTTTAACTAGATTAACGGCGATCCTTCGTCCCGACCGCAAAAAAATGCGACGGAGCTTGAGCGAAAGTCGGATCAAGCAGCTTATGTCGCTTGCTTACAAGTTTTTAGCATCTTTTGTTAAAAAAATAAATAAATAAATAAACACATAACTCTTGTTCCACAGTGAACTTACGCGAAGTCACCATATAGAAAAACTAATTAAGCAGCGAAAGAATATGCTACTTGATTTCGTGCTAATCTATCTCGTCGTTATTTTGATGGTGAAGGAAAGTTAAATATCATCCCGATATCATTTCTTTCCGCGCATTCGTCCGTGGCTATTCGTCGCGAGAAGAGGGATAGAAAATAGACGGAGATTGTTTTCGTAATCGAGAAAAATAAAGGGAAAATCGCCTTGTGCCGATTATCAACGAGGATCTTCTCGGGTCGCATACATCTGCCCGATCTCTAATATTTTCTCTCACGGATAAAGATGCGCATTAAGAACGAATCGAAAGATTGGAGAAATTGTTCTCTCGAGATTCTCGATTCTATTTGCTGGGATCGAGAATTCGTATTATTCTTGTTCCGGGCAAAACTCGGAATACTTGTCTAATTTCTAACTTATTAAAAATATTTCAGCTCCTTTGCTGAAATCGAATAATGTTCAACACTTTAGTAACTAACGTGAGTCTCATGTGTATGTATTCTTTAGAAATTTGCAAATATTTAATTTAATTTTGGCATGATGTAAAATTGCATTTTCGAAATAAAAATTTGTGCATTGCAAACAATATAGTTACGAACATAAATATCAGAAAACTGTTTACTGAAATTTTGTAAAAAAGATTCCATGAAAACTTTTTTCTGGATTTTCGAGGTATTTTTAAAATTCCATCTAAGATTAGAGAAATTCTTTGTGCAATTTTTAAAATAAATTGAAGTGCAAGCAACGTAAATAAATTATAGGTATATTGAAAATTCTATCATTTTCAAAATCTATCATTTTCTAAAATTAGAGCTGCGAAATCTGTAGGATAGTGTATAAAAAAATTCAGTACAAAATAGTATCAGCTACTTTATTCTGCAGAATATTATTGGCTTCTACTACCATCTTGATTTTTTATTTTTTACAATTTTTTTATTTTTACAATTTAGTTACACAAGAATATATATACATATACGCGGATGCCGTATACTTATATTACTAATTGATTGTCAATATTTTGCGTTACCAGAAAAAAATGATTAAAGAAACAATGTTTTAAAAAAGAGACGGAATTTAAATTTAACGGTAAAATTCCAAAAATTTCCCAATAAAATTTTACGAGAATCCCTGATTTTCAAGGATAAAAAAATCCTCTGTAAATTCCAGGTTGTTTCAGATTTTTTCAAGTAGTAAACACTCTGAAAAATGACTGAAATTCTAAATATACATCAATTTTCTCAATAAAAAACGATTGGATGTGATCAGTATTGGATTTTCGTACTAAATCATGTCAAATACGACTGATTTAAATTGGAGCGACAAATAATTTTATTGTAGATTATTCTCAATCGAAGTATTCTTTCTTACTATATAACAAATGAAAGTACTTTGAACACCGAAAACTCGTAATCGCGTAAGCAACTCCACTTTGCTGCATCGCTTGCAATTTCGAGAAGTTCGACTGCAATAAATCGAATCAAGCATTTCTCGACTGCATGCGTACTACGGGATCGTAAACTCACGCATTCGCTATGCTCCCGAACAAAATTCGCAGGGCGTTCAGCATCCGAGAGATGCCGGGATCGCGTGATCTGTCTGATAACTTATTGCCAGAGGAAACGGCGGAATCCAGCGGAAGGAGGCACGGTTTCCGGATCGTTTTCGTATGCGGCTGTTCGCAAATGGATGGATAGTTATGCGAGATATAGCTGCAAGATTCGCGGCACCCTCTGCTACACCGCGAACCGAAACACGTTAACCCCCTTCATGCTGGCATGCCCCCTTAAGGCTGGCTCCGACCACCAGACCGATGCATCGCAGACGTAACGCGGTGCAACGCGGCACGGCGTGGCCGAAAGACGCGCGCGGCCATTAATTGAATTCCCAGTCGGGCAATTCCCGGTATGCCGCACACCACCACGATTCCCGCAGCAACCCTTTCTCCAATCGAACACGCGCCGACCGGTTGGCCACTCAATTAAACCGACGCAGCGATTCCGCTGCGATATAGACACGGATATCGATCTGTAAGCACGACTGTCTTTTATTTCCCACGCTTCTCGCGAATAATGAGTATAAATGCGGTAATGCTATTAAAAAATATTATCGAAGTTCCATCAGCGTGCTTATGCATTTAATTATTTACAGAATTATTTCTCTTTTAAAAGGGATACTGATCGCAAATAAAAAGTAACAATAATGTTTCCACAAATATTATACAACCTAAAAAATTAAGTATTTGTCTATATAATATAAGTCTATATAATAGAATGAGTATTAATTTAAATCCACCATTTAAATAGTCACCATTAAAAAATGTAATTCTCTTTGCGTTGTTATTACAGAATTGAAATAAATCCTTTAAAACTAATGTAATGTACAATAATAAATGTAACTAATTGTAAGTACATAGTTCAACAAAAAAGTTTTAACTCTTGGAAGAACTTAAAAAAAAGTATGATATTACATTATAATCTCTTATAAAATTATTTTAAATTCCTCTTCTCTTTGCCCTTGACTGAAAATCTTGATCCTCTTATGATCGACTAATATGATTTATTCTTCACCTTAGAGCTAAGGTCCTTAAATATCTACTGCTGAAAACAGATTATGAAAAAATTAAGACATTTTTGAGAAATATTTCAGATGGACAATCGAACGGACGAATGGCCGGACAAACACTGTAAAATTATGAAATAATATAGTTTGCTATGCTGCACTATTACTGAACTTCATATAGGCACACATATTCTTACTTATTCCATGGATACTCTATGTCTTTTTTGTTCAGCCCAAATCTTTTTATTGTTCTAGGCTTTCAAAAAATTTAGAAAAATTTAGAAGTACTCTTCATTTGTTACGTTAATTGCCAAACAGTTATTTAACTCAAATGTTAAAATCCAATTTATTTAATAAAAATTGCAATTTGTGACAAGACATTTATGAGCAACATTTCACCCTCCCTATGAAGGGTTAATAAAAAATTTAATAATTTATGTATTATTCTTATCATCTTTTTGCGCGATATGCGATCGACACCACAAGTTTTGTGTTTCATCGACTTTCGCTTACGACGGGGATAATAAAAACCGACTAAACCGAACCAATCGCATTCCATTCGTCGTCGGCCGTGAAATTTTTCCCTACAAAGGTGAATCGCGGGGACCATTCGAACCAACGGCGTTGGTGATCGCGGTAAATCAGTTCCGACACGAAATCGATAGTAAGTCACAAGTTCCACAGACGTTCGCCGTTCTCTTGCTCTTTCTCTTTCTTTCTTTCTTTCGTACTTCCCGATGTTTACGCGACACCCGTTCGACCACGAAAAAGCTGAAATTCCATCGACTGAGTCACTTTATGGGCGCTTGCGAGGTGGATCAAAGTTTCATCCTGAAAGTCCTATGTACTCACGCTTAAATGTTTTTCTCAGCAACAATAGATATTCCCGGTTAAGGGAAAGAGAAGGAATGGAAGGAAGCGACGGAAATATACCAAGGTATCCACGGATAACGAAAGTTACGATGCAGAACGATAAATCGACCGGAGCTAGCGAAACTTCCCGGATAGAATGACCAGAGATAAAAATTGAATCGACCCTGAAGCCTTTTACAGGGACTTTACCCTTTATTTGTAGTCTTCGGCAAAAAAAATCATCAATTTTTCCGCAATAAATTCTCTCGTTTTAAAAAGAAACGTTCACTTTTCAACAGCGTGCTGCAATATTCTTTCCTCGTCATTAATATCAATTTTAAGAGCAAAATCTGCGAAAAATATTTTATAAAACAATTCTTTCTATTAATCTATCGGCATTTTTATTAAAGAATCGACTTGAGATTACTCAAAAAATTCATATAATAGAAATGTAGTAAATTCTGTACAGAACATTTACATAAACATTTACAAAATTATATATATGTGTATGCAATATTTATGATTAATGATCTGAAGATAGAAAAAATATATAATTCAAATACTAACCTGATATCGATGATTTAAAAAAAATCGATATTTTGTATAATACGATCGGTGATATTTAAAATATCTTTTTTACGATTAAATAATATATATAATATACAATTTTAATATCTATAATAGTGCATTTATTATGTTTCAAAATTAATTATTTAAAAAAATCCCATATAAAATTTGGTGTTATAAGAAAAAAACTAGATCAAATAAAATTCACGCTGAAAGACAGCGTATACCGCATGTCTCTAAAAAGAATTAGTCTTGGTTCACAATCTTATTTTAAAGGCCTTAAGCTATAAGCAGAAAGAGAGTTAAGTGTCATTTATATTTTTTGTCTTTAAACTGCATTTGCGCAATCTTTAGTCTTAAGTGAACCGTCAGACTTAAATGAATCGAGCAAAACCTAACTCTTACCAAAAGCATAAGTTCTCTGGCCGATATATCGTCATTTACAAATGTATGATTTATGGTTTATGGTCTTTTAAAGCAAGGTTATGGATCTAGACTTAAGATTGAAGTGGCGCTAGTACTAAACTAAACTTGAAATTAATAGCTACATTACCACATGTAGGTCGCATAAAAAATTGGTAACTCCGCAACGAGCTATGTAGAACGGATATTACTCGTCATACTTCATATATCATCATCCTTCATTTCTTATTCACTCCTTAGCATCCCCGGAGATGTGACGGGAAGGTTCAATTTTCTGCGAATTGAGTTTTGAATCTCAGCCAACGGCAAACGACATATGTAATTATAACGGTGCAGAAAAGTGTCTCTAATTGCCAAATTTGTCAACGGGATGCTAATACCTAGGAAGATATTTAACGGCAAAACCCCTGATGGTGCACGCTCTCAGCGGCGTAATTGCGTTCAAATAGTTGAAACTCACATGTGTTTCCGAACTGGATATTCACCCACATGATTCGCGCACTCTCTCTTTTAAGTCTGTATATATTTTTTATATAAAAAATATATTATCTTCAAATTTCAAGATATACGAAAAGATGCATATAATTATAAAGAATCACGTGTATTTAGATAGCTCTAATTTTAAAAAATCAGCGTAAAATTTTAAACCGTATACGACGGATACTGGAACATGTCTCCTTTCAGATGACTAGACGTAAGGATATGCAAGTTTCGCAGATCTGCTCGAGAATACGGATACATCCACGAATCTGTTCGTCAAAAGTTCGTTTCAAAGGAAATATACTGCGAACGTCACTCGCGGACACGCACGTCTCTCCCAGAGTTTCCCCAGTAAAAGAAGCTTCTTCCAGGCGAGCGAGTTCGCGAACATGCGCTTGTCTTTCTCTCTCTCCCTCTCTCTCTCTCTCTCTCTCTCTCTCTCTCTGTATCTCGTTCAATGAGAATTTCCGTCTTAAATGTCTTATTAAACCTTGCAATTTCCCGCATCAAGCCGCCGCAGCGGGACCTTTGCAACAGTTATTTCTCTGATGGAACTTTGATATTCCTGCTAATAACCATCACTGATTTTGCTTTACTCTACCATGAAGAAATTCCAACTTCAAAAGAAATGTTAAGAACATTTTGTCTATTCGTTTACCTCACGTATCCTTTAAACAAGAAAATGACGCATACATATTTTAACTATGTCATTTATCTAGTATTATTATGTACATAAATACCATATATCATCATTCAACACTGAATGAAGATCTTTTTATATTTTCTACTTGTCATTAAAAATTTTACACTGAAAAAAAGATATTTAAAAATTTATTTGAGATATAATATTTCTTTCACTGAAATAAATTTTTATTTAAATACAGCAAAATAAATTTCTATTCTTAGCCGTCTATTTTATTTTTTTACATTAATAGAAAAAGAGATATTTTAAATTAATAGAGAAAGAGATATATTACACACAAATGTTCGTTATCAAATTTCTATATAACCAATAAATATAGGAAAAAATGTCACAAATAATATTGCTTCCGAATATTTTGACTTTCTTTCTCAGTGTAAAAATATTTTATTGCACTAATCTGGAACTTCTGTAAACAAGAAATATCCTTAAATAATATTTTACAGCTTTCGTAATTTGTTACCCTTCATTCATCTTTATTCCTTCTTCTATTTATATTAATTTTAATTTATATTAATTTTTTTAATAATTAATTATTATTATTTGCTCTATATTAATTTTTATATTGTATTATAAATTTTTATAATATGTACATAGCAATTTACATTGTAGTATGAAAACATATATTTCGCAACATATATAACATGCTCTCTTCTTATATGTTGTTTGACAATCGTGACTATAAGAGAATATGAACAAAAAGTAAGAGAGTAGAATAGGCTTCATTACAATACAATACAGTTATAATAAAAATACTTAATATAAACTTCTATCTAATGGATTAAAATGAGAAAATAATATTCAAATTCGTTGGAGATAGATTGAGAAACGGATTTGTGTTATCATAAATGATGCAAAAGCTGAAGAAGATCAAGATAAATTCAGATATGGATATAAAGAAGAAACCGAGTATTTTCGAGACAAAACGGCGAGCATCCCGTAATGCCTCTATTAAAATACAATTCCACATCTTACCCCCGCAACACCGATCCCCCTTCTCTCAATCGCGTTGTCAACTCGTTCACTTCCTCCTCTCCGATCCCCCTTGTTTCTCCTTTTATTCATTAAATAACCGCACTGCCGCTTCCGGGCGACGCGACGTCGCGGAGTGTAACTTCTAAACGGCCCTTCCGGAAAATGCAAATGCACGTACCGCTTACCCGTCCCTGCACGATACGCCATCCACCGGCGCCCCCGCCCACAGTAATTAAAAGGGCACGCGAAGACAACTTACGTACCGAAGAAGTTGATGCACTCTACTCGTCCCCCGCTCCTCGCCCTCCTCGTCGCTAATGAGAACTCGCGCTGTTCTTCGCTTAAGTACGTTAATTCGTTATTTCAAGCAAGAGGAAGAAGAAAGAGGACGAACATTTCGCGTCGTTGCTCGCCAAACTTTCCGTCGAAAGATGCACTGAGAGACAATCATTGAACAAAATTTAACGTACAACATTATGGTTTCCATTATGATTTCATAAAACTTTTGAATAATGAAATACTACATATGTTACTTAGAAATCAAAACGACGTTTAATTAGATACAGATCTAAAATTATTTTATTGTACAATATAACGAATAATGCTGCAAAAACTATGATACTTATCAATCAATTTAAGCATCCTGCATAATTATTTTGATGATTGAGCAAAATTATTTTCAGATCAACATCTAATTAAATTTTTAGATACTTTAACAAAATCATTCTTCTCATGCATTTGCAAAGCTAGATATAATTTTACGAATAAATTATTTATATAACAATAATCATAATATTATAACACTTAAATATGTAATAAAAGAATATAAAAGAATAAAAGAAAGTAATTGCAATTCAATACAATATGTACAAATACAATATATATAATAACCAATTTCTACGAAAATCTCATCTACGATATATATATATATTGCACTATATAGATATTTTACTCTATAAATAGACCTAAATCAACAAGTATGCGCTTTCATTTTCTCCATCGAGAAAATGAAAAACAAACCAATCATATTAACCAATCAAGAGAACTGTCGCGATCCGCGCCCTTCATGGTCGGTCCGATTACAGACTAAAGAGCCGTGCGAACTCGAGATAGGATGGAGAGACTACACGCTGTAATAACACGCCCTGCACATACGAGATCCTTACACGTATTTGGCATCGCGCCCTTTACGTCTATCTATATGTCAGGTTACGTATCTGACCCTGTGCAGTCTATCTACCCCCCCCCTCCTCCTTCTCATTGCCCCTCCATCACCGCCTTTTCACCCCTTAGCAAGCCATCGCAGAGAATTCGGTACCTATTCCATTACGCGAACTGATTATTCGCTATTGTCCACCTGTAAACAGAATATACCGACGATTGCCAATTTCCATCCATGTCCTCGGTGTTAGGGGTTCCCTCGGCCCGCTGGATATATACAAGCGGCAAATAGCAACTTATGTGCCGGTCACGTGTCGCTACATTGCTTCGTGTGTCCCAGTTCTTTCCGTTGTTGCGAACAAATGTTAATTTCATATTTCATCAAAATTGAAATGGAAAATCGAATGCGATGTTTCAATATATATCAAACAAATATATATCAAACATTCATAAAATATTAGATATTTATAAGATAAGATAGTCTATATTATTTTTATGCATTACGACTGTTTGAATATGTTTGAAATTATTAATTCAAGTGAATGTTAGAACTTACGACAAAAAATATAGAAAGTCGAAAAGATCATTCATGACTAAGAATCAAGATATTATAAAGATACTGACTCTCTTTTTTTATAATATATAATACAAAATAATTAATCCATAATGTATGCACGAAAAGGATGATTCCGTTAAGGCATCAAAAAATTTAATAAATACTAAACACTGTTGTCGAATAAATACTAAATCTAAAATCAGAAAATAATTTTATTGGAAACCAAATTTTTGTTATTACAGCAAAATTTTTATAGAATAAAATATTTTTTTCTAGTCTGTTTTTAGTAGTTTTCAAATCTGAAAATAATTTTGTTGGATTATTAATAATTATGTTGAATCCTCAAGTATGATGAGCAAAAAATTTTAATATTCTAGTAACCAGTTTGAAAGTCCTGAATAATTATTTTTATGATTCAACAAAAATTATCTTCAGACCAGTATATCTAGGAGAATTTAGCTAAATTTTTAGATATTCCATATTATTAGGTGTAGTAAAAAGAAATCCATTATTTTTGCATGAAATTGAATGGAAAAATAATGGATTTCTTTTTACTACACCTAATATATAGGTAGCAATTTTTAAATA
>Ga0157364_1009433_pt1 | contig 10093 bp, 9 predicted proteins | sample AttsexASBM2_FD_111476 | JGI IMG/M metagenome (GOLD analysis project Ga0157364, IMG submission 111476) | Fungus gardens microbial communities from leaf cutter ant in Ribeirão Preto, State of São Paulo, Brazil - Atta sexdens ASBM2 | ecosystem: Host-associated > Fungi > Mycelium > Unclassified ... | reverse complement strand
GTGCCTCTTCATCGTCTAAAAGAAAAGAAAAAGAAAAAGAAAAAGAAAACAAAATTCCTATAAAGTCAGAAAATAAAAGAAAAAGAAAATAAAAATTCTTCATGTCCAAAGCGTTCCATAACAATATCCACATTGAAAAAATATGAAGAAAAACTATTCCAAAAATATTGAGTTTTCAGACCAATTAGATAATTAGAACAGAATGAAGAAATATATGGATCAAACCCAGCCTTGTTTAAAATTAGGGGAATGAGTTGATGATTAAGTAATAGAAAGAATTGAGTGATATTGAATACCAAAGTACTCATTTGAACATTTTTACCCAATCTGAGTGAATTAGATGGGTTAGAAAGTTGCCTGCATCAGTGGTAAAGCATTGTTTGAGTCTTTTGAGTTGATTAGGATGAGTAAATCACTTGGAACTGTATTCTTTCTCTGATAGATTTTTCAATAAATTTTCCCAATGTATTCAAGAGAATAATAGAATAAAAATACTTAGGAGAGTTATAAGATACCTTGTTAGGTTTTGGGATAATAATGGAGGATGACATCTTGAAATAAGATGGCTAGTGTCCTAAATTTATATAGGTGTTGACAATGTTGATGATAACATTTAGACATAAGTTGTTATTGATAATGCATTTGATATGTTTCCATAAGACTCTGTCTGGTCCTGATGTCGACAAATCACTACACTTAACAATGATACTTTTGAACTCAATTTTTGAGAATAGTATCCACTCTGATATTGGCTTGAATGGAATTTCATCCAAAATATCAACATTGATTTGACAATCTTGAGCTAAGTTGAATGATTGATAGAGTGCTTACCAGAGATCATCCAATTCTATGCATGGTTGACTATTGAAGTACAATTCTTCAATAGCTGGGAGTTTATGACTTTTGACCCAGTTCATGAGGTCCCAAGATCTTTAGTTCTTGGATACAATCTCTTGGATTTTATCATCAAAGAATGAACATTTGGTCTTCTTAATAGTACCATTGAACAATTTCCAATCATTGATATGTTTGGATACTCTGTATATTGCTAGTTTTGTCTGACATTCTTCATTTCACCAAGCTTTGGAATGTTTTGTGATTTGGAGTATTTTTGCCACATATAATCCACACTTCTAGCAAATTCTTGAACAGCAAATTCAAGTGATTCTTTATTCTCTAAACAAGAGATATCAATTATGATATTCTTCATATTATTTGCAGACTTTCCAATTGTCCCAAAAATAGAAATGGGGTTAAAAGTGCCATCCCACAGTTCAGAGTCAGTGTGTTCTGAATTAGAATAGAGGATAGAAGAGGTACTAAGGTCACAATGCTGATTAGAGTTATTAATAGAAACATCATCTTCAACATGTGTAGGAAGTGAGTCAATGGGACTGTTGGCCTTGTCTTGGTTGATTAGATTTCTCTCTCTAGAAGATGCATATAATAGTTGAAAGTTATTCTACTTGGTTTGATTGAACTAGAAGAGATTGTTGTTTTGAGCTTCTATTCTGTCAACATATGGAATCAATGAAGTGTCTGAATAAGTCGATGTTGCTCTTGAAATGTTTGGGCTCAATAGTAAGAATCTGCCCCTTGGCTCATCCATGTTAACATTCTCTGAGAAGATATTGGTCTTTACTGAGTTAAATATAGCTGAAAGATTGAAAGAAAGATTTATATTCATAATTTCTCTGTTAGACACTGCCATATAATTAAGTAGTTATTATAACAATCTTTTACACTCTTGGTTCTTTTCAAACTCTAGCAAACTATATTATTCAACATCTACTATATATAACTTACCTTTAGAAAAAACTTAAGAGAATAGAATGAGATTTTCTAAAGACAACAACTATCCTAAATACTTTAGTAGTCTATACTAATCAGATAGAATATTGCTCATATTGTCATATATTAGTCTGATATCATCTAGTATGGATAGCAGATAATAACCAATCTATATGTTATGACAACTACTATTGAGACTCAAGACCAAAAAATAATATATATACTAGACTAATAGTCCATGCTACATGAGTTTTAGCTTACCCTAAAGACCATGTATATTACATGCTATTGATATATAGTATGATATCATTTTTCTAGAACCTTTTACATTGTTTTATGTATCATGTGATTGTATAACTGTGACTTATGAGTGTGACATGTGTGATTTTTTTTTTAAATCAACAATTTATTACACGGTGCGCATAGGCAGACCGTGGTAGCTACTTTCGTAACTATGTACAGAGGAAGCATACTAACAGGGGAATAAGAGAAAAGAAAAGAGAAAAGATAGAGAGAAAAGGAAGGAGAAAGACTAATCAAAGAGGAAGAAGAAAAGGAAAGCCAAGATCTACTTAGCGGACTAAACTACTTGTCTGTAAATGCGAAGGCATTGTTGTAGCAACTACTCGTCACTCAAGGACAAATGATCTTACAATGAGCAAAGCTCTCCAATGGGCTATCAAGTAAAGAGTGGGGGAATTACAAGAGAACTCGACAAGGAGCCCTTGCTGTATTGCTTCTCTATTTATATAAGTTACATGTGGTCCGTGCTACAACAATATGTTTATCTCATATCCATCCACCATGCTTCTACCTCATGTCCTATTACTTATCTACATGTGTTTTCCTTAAGGCCACCATGCTTCCTACATGTGCCCTGACGTCATACTTTTAATCTCTGCTGTACATGTGCACACCATGTGTATACTATGAGGAACTCATGTCCCTTGATGTTATCCCTAACCCTAACTCTAATCTAGACTCCTCTCGATCCTTCTAGACCCTAAGTCCTTCCAGACCGCTCTAGACTCTGTCACATGACTTCCAAGTCATGTGCCTATCTCCTATCTCTCTTCTGTTGTAGACTAATAATTATAATACTTAACCCTAATCCTAGTCCAAGTCTGTCCACACTCTTGTCTTATAACAGGCATTAGGATTAGTGATCAAGAACATAATGAAATGGTTCAACGAGTCTCTTCTTGGGCTCCAATACCCATTGAATCTCCTATACTCATGGAGAATGTGTCTCCTCGATTCAATGGGATAGTTGTTGCAAGGACATGAGAAGTCCTTACTGGGGAAAAATCTTAGCCTATACTCCTCAATGGGGGCATGATTGGTGATAGCTCTCATAGCGTGAGCACATAGCAAGTTGGAATGGCCAAATACTTGAAGCCACGGACCACCTTTAGCATAAGATGGTTCAATAGGGTTGAAATCATTGTCTAAGAGATCAAGAAATTGATTGCCTCTTCCATCTGATGCTTGGAATGTCATCTTCCACTGGTTGATGATATCTTCACTGTTGGTTTTCTTGCAAAAATCCCAGGAAATTTTGCAAGGATAAGTGGGTATCGGGTGGAACAATTTAGAGTCTTTGTTGACATCATGATGGAACCTTCATTTGAGATGGCTTGGACATTCCCAAAATTCAATGGAATTATCGCGGTTTGAGTTGAAGAAGTCTCGCAACTTGCTGAGAATCGCTGCAGTGTGAGATTGGAAAGGGTGAGATTTACTGTCGAATATTTTCTTTGCAGCGTGGATGGAGTCCGTTACAACGATGATCTTAGTGACGTTTTCTTTGAAGCAGGCCTGGTTGATACCACACCTGATGGCGAACAGTTCTGCCTCTGTACTTGTTACAAACGCTGTATGATGCATTGTTTTTGTGAGCAGATGATTTGCTATGTGAACATGCGATATAGATGTAGTAATATCGTTCTTGATGCTAGCATCTGTAATTACAAGGGCTGAGTGGGGCGAAGAAGAGTTATGAAGAACCATGTCATCAAGTTCTTGAATGTGAATTTTATCTTTATCTTTATCTTTTTTATTAACTAGATTAAAAGGAAATTGATCTGAAAAATTGTCAGTGATATGGGAACCGGGGAAAAACTCAGGGTTAAGAAGTGAAAAAGATGGGAAGATCCCGTAGGCCTTGTTGCAAGAATCGATGAGGTGGCCCTTTGCTATATTCTTCTGACAGTTGGTTAGAGACCCAATAGCGTGAGGGTTTAAGTTGTTGGACAATAAAGGTGAATTATCCATCAGTTCTCTTAAGATGTGGTTGGTAGGGAGCTTGAAGGGGAGAATTTGCGATCTTCTGGTGAGTTTTTGAAGGTGGAATCTTATAGGTATAATTCCAGCAATGGCTTCGATACTCTCCGACGGCGATGTTTTGAAAGCTCCTAAAATCCAAATGGCTGCTCTCCTCTGCATCTTATCTAGGATTTTCATGTGATATGACAAAGGGGTCTTGTTGTAAAACGATAGTTGAAAGCCATATAGAGCTATAGGAAGAACGCAGCATCTGTATAGCAGACGTTTTTGAAGAGGGTTGATGCCTCGAGACAAGTTTCCCAAAAGCTTCATACACTCGACGGTTGAAATTGCTTTGTTAGAGTAGTGGTCGATGTGCTTGTGGAACGTGAGCTTGCGGTTGAAGATGAAACTCAGGTATTTCCAAGTGTGTTTGAGTCGTAATATTGGTTCTCCAAGCAGGGAAAGGTCTAGGGGAGGAGGATTAAAGAAACCCTGGGATCTGCTAAAGTGAAAAATTTTAGTTTTCGAATGTTCAATGACGAGACCAAAACTATCAAGTAATTTAGAAAGGACATTATAACTACAGAAAAGGTGAGAGTTAGAAATGTCAAATGATTTGTTCTGAGTGATAATGAGTCCGTTATCAACAAATAAAAGAATGGAAATGGGGATTTTAAGATTTTTTAACCAATTTTCTAGAATATATAAAAACGGAGTGAGGTATAAAGCTGAAAGGATGGGGGAAAGAGCAGACCCTTGGCCTACTCCAACATTGACATCAAACATAGGGGAAGAAAGGTCGTTCCATATATAACTTGTTCTTCTCCTAATTAGATAGTTCGCAAAGAAGGACATGACTTTAGGATCGAGGCCTGCTTTCCCAAGAATGAGAATTAGGAGTTTGTGGTTTAATGATGGGAAGAATTGTGATATGTCGAATGCGAGGGAACTTGTCGATTTTCCTTTGGCCCAACCTGACCGAACAATGTGAGTGAGAACTATGCCGGCGTCTGTGGTAGACTTGAATTTTAAACCCCCTAGCTGACTCGGGTGGATAAAATTGTTATATGCGACTGTGAATTGAAGTTTTTCTGCAACTACTTTCTCTATGAGTTTACCTAGAGTATTGAGGAGAACTATAGGTTGAAAGGCTTTCGGCTGGTCATACGAGGTCTTGTTTGGTTTGGGTATGATTATCATGGACAAAATCTTGAAGTATTTAGGCCAATACCCTAAATTGATACATGAATCGGCAATGTTGATTATGTTGGTAAGGTAGGCATCTTGATTAACAATGAATTTCAAATAGCACCACGTCAACTTGTCTAGGCCCAGCGCTGATGCATTGCTATATTTGCTGATCACTGATTTAAATTCTTCTTTGGAGAACGGGCTCCACCGTTGAGAGGGTTTGTGCTCTATTTCATTGAGGATATTGAGATCGACCTGGTGATTAAGAGCGGTATTAAAAGTATTGTAGTGCGTTCCATAGGCTATCAGGGGTAAGACATGGATGACCATCATGTTTGATAGCCTCAATAGTGGGGAGTTTCTGTCTCTTAATCCAGTTCGTCAGCTCCCACAGACTGCACCTCTTATTTGCAATTTCTTGAATTTTGTCATCGAAAAAGGATCTCTTGACATCCTTAACACCCTTCTTGAATTTCTTCCAGTTATCGAGACTCCTTGATGCTCTGTAATTGTCAAGAGACTAATGACATTCTTCTGTCCACCATTATTTGGAATGCTTGGATATTTTCGATTTCTTGGCATTTTTTGTCCAAGCTTGGTCGATGATTGTTCTGAGTTGGTTGACTACTCGTTCCAATTTATCAATGTCCTCGATGTTGGACATATCCATATTTTTGAAGTTCGAAATAATGTCGTCAATGAAAGCGGATTCTTGGTTGCTTTTTGGGGCCAGAGTAAGTTTCAATGTTTGGATGATCTCTTTAAGTATAGGGATATCGATTGAGAGAGGAGGGTGATCTGAGGATAACTGAGAATCAGGGAGAATTGAGTGTTGATCAAGTTCCAATGAACCATAACAAAGGAACATGAGGTCAATCATGGAGTTGGACAGGGGTTAGTTGGAGTAGAAAGTGCAAGATTGAAAGAATCTGCTATAATAATTAAATCGTCTCTAATAGAAGAATGGAAAGGAAAGGACGAATCCCATAAACTGTCCCTAATGTTAAAGTCACCAGTCATAAGAACGATGTTGTCAATGTTAGCTTCAGTATCCTTTAGATACTTTGAAGTTGTATATGATGAATCAGAATCAGAATAAATGTTCATGATATAATAGCATATGTTATTATTAAAAAAGGAAATGAGGCTGATGTCCCTATGATTAATAATGTCTTTGCATAAAAGAAAACGAAGAGAAGAAAGACATATGTTGACATAGGCGAGGACTCTAGGGAAGTCCTTCTCGTCTGACAGAATTCTTGCGAAAGAAATCCAGTTGGGATGATGGTTAGAGCCTATGAGAGGTTCACCCTCGCAATTCGAAGCACTAGAAATTTTTCGGATCTCAGACCATGGAGGTTCTTGGATTAAGATGATATTGAAATAAGTTAAAGTTTCAAGGAGGATATTGACAATAAAGGAGTTCTTGTGAAAATTTTGCAAAAAAATTTTGAGGTTTTTCACAATCATTGATGAGCTATGCCGTTCCCTTCAGAATGGATCAATTTGGATCTGTTTTCACAGATCTCAGTATACTTCCTCTGATGCCATTCTCTATTGAACCTATGTCTCCAAAATGGACATTGATTGGAGTCTGCTTGGTGGTCTCCATGACAGTTCGAGCACTTGAACGTGTGGGGGCATGGTTCCCCTTTTTTTGTTTCCAATCTTGGCAGGTTAATCTTGGCATTCGCCTTGCAGCACCAGCTGAATTCCCGATGGGTGACATGTGTGATATCATGCTAACCTCTAACTCTAGGTCTAAAAATAAGAAAAATAAGATGAAAAATAAAAATAAAATGAAAAATAAAATGAAAATAAATAAAGCCTATTATCTTTAATTCTGATATTACCTCCTCTTTAAGGTTTCTCCTCTAGAGAAACTAACTTCCATTTCCACTAGTTTCTTTTCAACTTTCTTAAATATTCTTTCTCAAATTTTCCATTATCCCATTTATATAATATCTTTATCATATATTTTCCTAGTAACTCTCCTCTCCTAAAGTTTTTTTCCTCTATTCTATCCAACTTTTCTTGTTGTCTTACTTCTGCACTCATCTACCCCTCAAACTCTGCTACAGCTTCCCTTATATTCTCTAAATCATTTTCTTTCTCCCAAGTGTCATTTTCTGCTGTGAATCTCTTTCATTGCACTAGATACTTCACCACTCCCCTTATTTTTCTCTTATTTAAGATTTTTTCTACCTTTCACTCTTCAACTCCATCTATCTCTACTGGTTTTACTTTCTCTACTTTTTGCCTCCCCTACTTATTCTCTATACACACTACTCAACTAACATTCACAACTGGATATATCCTTATTGAAGTTGGCAATCACAGTTTGACTGTATTGGTAGAAACTACTTCATCAATGATATATGGACTGACAAATTGATCTACTAACTTTCTTGCCAGTCTTTCTTTGAATACTAGATCTTTTATACTCAACATCACTTTATCTCTTTTTTTCTAATTCTTAACTTTATTCTTTCCTCTATCTGCTTGCCTCTTCATTTTCTCCTGAGATTTTCTCAATGCTGTTCCAGCCTCTTCTTGTACCTTCTTCATTCTTTCTACAAGCTTCATTACCTTTTCTACTTTTTCTTTTCTCATGATATCTACTCCCATCCTCATTTCTCTACCATAGTCTGCTATAAACAGAGATATCTTTGTTGCTGAATATTTCTTATTGTTAACTACAAACTTAGCTGTTGCTAGCCATTCTAACCAATTTTTCTGTTTGTAATCTACAAAGAATTGGAGATATTGCTCCAACTCCTAATTTATTTGTTTGGTCTGCCCATCTGTTGATGGGTGAAAGAATGTTAACAAGAATGTCAACAACTTTGTTTTGATTCCTAACATTCTATTCAACTCCTTTGTCAACTCTACTGCAAACTAAGATCCTCTATCTGAAATTATACTTTCTAGCAACCTATGCAACCTCTATACATTATCTTTAAACAGCCTTGTTAATCCATTTGCTGACATTCCTTCTATCATTGCTATAAAATATGTCATTTTTGACAACCTATTACAAACCACTAAGATTGTATTCTTCTCTACTACTAATAGTAACTCAGTTATAAAGTCAACTATTAAATATGTCTATTATTTTTCTAGTATTTTGTTTACTATCAACTTTCCCACTGATGCTTCTGTTTTATTCTTCATCCTTTGACATAAATCACACCCATCTACATACTTTCCTATATTCTTTGTTACTCCTAGCTACCAGTAGTTCCTCATTATAAACTCTGTTGTCTTCCATCTTCCTCTATGTCCAGCTACTGGTACATTGTGGTAGAACTAGATTATTTCCATTCTCAACTCCTCATTCTTTGGCACATATACTTTTCTCTTCTTCAACATCAACTCCCCCTCTATCTGCTATTCATCTCCTCTCAACATTTTTACTTCTGCCTTCTTTATCTCTTTTACTATTCTAACTACTTCTTCATCTTTTCTCCTAGCTGTTTTTATTTTATACCTATTTCAGGTCCTTTTATTACTACTTCTACAAATCAATTCTTCTTTAATTAATTTTTTATTTTCATTATCTTTTGCTACTTCCACTTTCAAATCTAGTTTCCTACTAAGTTCATCTGGTTTTTTCATTTTTGTTCCTAGCACATGTTTTAAATTCTTATAGTCTAGACAGACTTTGATGTTAGAGTTGTAAATAATAAACTTGATTTTATTCTATTTCTCTTATTTATTTTGGACTTAGACAAAAGTGTGATGTGACATCATTTGTGATGGATACACCAGTCACAGTCACAGTCATACAATCATATGACACAGAGAAGGTCATAGAAGATTCTGGAACAAATAACATCATATAGTATAGCAATAACATGTTGGCCTTATGGCAAGCATATGTACTTTAGGGTAGGTTAGTGGTAGTGTGTGCACAGATCAAGGTCTGTAGTATATAAGATAGACTAGTTTGTACTTGGAACTCTATTGAGTTCTTTTGTGTTATTTAATACAAAAGTAGTCTTTTGTTTTTACTCAAAGGCTTAAGTCATAACACTTAAACTTGAACTTTGCACTTTCTAACAAGTGCCTCCAATTCTCTAATTCTCTGATTACTGCTAGCATTTTCTTATCATGAATCTCATAATTCCTCTCTATCTCATTGAGAGATTTTGAGAGGTATGCTATAAGTCTCTATCATCTATTCTCATACTTCATAGATAAAAACCCTCTTGTTACATAATCTGATATATCAACTTCCATCCTTGTTTTTTTTGTCTAAGTTCAGTACTGCTAATACTGGTTTTTTTGTAAATCTTTCTTTTAACTCCTTAAATATTTTTTCTCATCTCTCTATCCAATTCCACTTCTAATCCTTTTTTACTAGGTTGTGTAATAGTCTGACTACAGACATGAAATCTTTAATGAACCACTGATAATAATTAGCTAGTTCCAAAAACTTTTATATATTCTTGACTCTTTTTAGAGTCAGGGAATCTAATTTCCACTAACCTTTTCATTATCTTCTTTACTACTTTATTATGCTCTTCTTCTTCTATTTCCACTATAATGTTGTCAACAAAGCTTACTACTTTCCTGGTATTGATCAAGTTCTATAAGATCTTGTTCATTATTGTTTGGAATGTTGCTAGAGAATTTGTAAGTCCAAAAAATATTACAGTTGGTTCAAATAACCTTTTCAGTATTGTTATTAGACATAGTTCATATCTTGTTATCTGAAATCTGGAAAAGAGCATCTTGGATATTAAGATCCAAGTAAAATATGTTATCTGAGAATACAGAAGTTAGAGTAGAACAACCTTTAGCTTCAGTGTATATGATGTACCTCTACAAGTTGTACTAG
>Ga0157364_1009432_pt1 | contig 10093 bp, 4 predicted proteins | sample AttsexASBM2_FD_111476 | JGI IMG/M metagenome (GOLD analysis project Ga0157364, IMG submission 111476) | Fungus gardens microbial communities from leaf cutter ant in Ribeirão Preto, State of São Paulo, Brazil - Atta sexdens ASBM2 | ecosystem: Host-associated > Fungi > Mycelium > Unclassified ... | reverse complement strand
CTTGGGTTTTTATACTCCCAATTAAAATTATTATTAATCCCCCAATCAGAGGTTTATGATAATAAAACATTATTATGATAATAAAACGACGTCAAAAATTATAAAAAAATGATCATTAAAAGTTATCACTTTTTAATCATTTACGATTTATTCGACTTGTTCTATTTAATCTGTGGATCTAATATATAGATTTGGATTTTTTCTTTCTTCTAACTGCTTGTGAAAAATAGTTTATAACAAATATTTTTCACAAGTTTATATAATTTTATATATAATTTATATAATTTACGTTAAGTATATTAAGTATATATAATTTACAATCTTCCTCGAATTTTTACCTTTAAAATAAAGGAAAAATCATTCAATTACGTTAACTTTAAGTAAAGAAACATTAATTTAAAGTACAACAGATTCGCGAATATCAGTTAAAGAAATTTTAGTGCGAATATAGATTATGATTAACAGCTGTTAATAACTCATTGTATATTATCGATTATTTTTCGATTCATTAGTATTTGAAAATCGTATAGATATGATCACAATTTTTGAAAAAAATAAATAGGAATTAAACAGAATAAGTATATAAATAATTTATTACGACAGTATTTCTAAAAAATAAAAATTTTAATTAATATAATGCATTTTTGTTGCAGTTTTTTTAATGGAATTGCATATTTAAAATAAAGATTTGTAAAGAATAGTTATTTAAAAAATATACAAGTTAGTGTTTTACAACAATTGACATTTTTTTTCGCCACTGAGGTGTAAAAATATCTTGGGTGATTATTCCTGGATTAAAGTGACAATCAAAAGAATAACTCTCGAGAGAATAACGCCGTGTTTTAACCGATTCCGCAGGAATTCATTACAGTGATCCATTTAATTACTTCATACGAAACAGTTTCGGTCGTATATTACGCTCTATACTCTCGATAGGCAGTCGCAGTATTGATTCTCAAGTGCGCGGCTCGTCCCAATGTAAACTCGGGCAAAAGTCATACAGCACTTTTGCGTGATTCGCACATATCGTTACGGGGTAAATCACTAACTATACCGGGTTATAATATAGAGGCTAAAGCCATTCTAGTCTAGACGGATGCCATCGCGTTTCGAAAGAATTTGTACATCCTGGATTTAGGGTTGAAAATAGACACGATAAGAAAGTTCACACGTGAAAAATATACAATAACGCCAGAGACCTGCCACATGTCGAGGTCGCTGATGACTATCCCGGGATCCACTTTCGAGTAGTAACAGCTAAAGTTCTGTCCTATGTTGGCGTACTGCCGGTAGAAAATACTGCAATTCAGCATTGGAGGGTATCCACAGCCTTTTACGTTGGGGAACAGCTTGGCCCCGGTGAAGTACCACACGGAGTCGTTGCCCATGAGACCTGCGAACTTCCCCTCGTTATTGTTCGGCGACGGGGATACTTTTCAGCAAGACAACCGGAAGAACAAACCAGACGGGGACAAAGAGCACGTATAATGACTTTTATACATACAGTACGCTTTCACATTCAGTGATGAATCGCTAAAGTTTTACCGGAGAAAACTTATCTTTTTCGCGAATCGGCGAATGTCACAACAATTTTAGTTCTCTATTGGCTTCGTTAAATCGCGCATGTTTTTAGCCGTTTTTAGTTAACCGGAATAATTCATCACAATACAAATTTTTTATTTAATAATGATTATAAAATCGTGATAAAAATACTTATTAATAATATAATTATGAAAAAGTAATAATTATCAGATGTTTTGAAATATATCGCTTTTATTCCAACATTTCTATTATTTCTGTTGGTTCTTTAACTGGATAACGGAAAGGGCTTTTATAATTTCATATTTCCCATGTTAAATTATAAACGTTTTTGATGCACATGTGCAATATCAATTACACGAATAAATAACAAGCTCTTTCTTTTGCTTATAATAATTACACTCTTTCAAAAAACAAATATGGATGGAACAGATTTAGATGATAGAGAAAGGATTAAATGTAAATCCCTCAGTGATATTACTTTGTACCTGTAGGGAAAGATTTCGGCAGTCCGTTCTCATCATCCATAGCAAAATTCTCGTCGAGATCCTCGATGTACTCGCCTAAGGAACGCTCGTAACGAGGCATCCGCTTGTTCTCTTCGTCATCCTCGACACCTCCTACCGCTCTGCCTCCCCCGTCCGCCCCATCGGACGTGTTATCCGGTAGTTTATAATTGACGCGTATTTGCGTGCAATCGTACAGTTCCTTAGTACAACCCTCTCTACAGGATGTCCATGAGCAATTGCTCGTACCTGGACTCAACGGTCGGATCATTTATGGAAATTTGCGCGGCCGCGAAATATAATCCAAGCATAACATACAGAACATTCACGCGTGAATAAATAACGAGAATGAAGGACATCCGAATACACATTTACATACATACACTAAATCGTTAGAATGAATGAAAGCGTGAGACAGCAGATTAAAACGATGATGATTACATGAAGACAGCGCAGGGATAATTCTTTATGAAAATTTACGAGGCTGAAGCTTAAAGCTCGCAACTGTGATTTAACAAGCATTATTTTGAATTATATATAATTCATTGAAGAATTTATGAATCGTTAATTTATTTCAGTTTCTGAAAAATCATCCGCCGTCCGACGTGACATTTAAATGAAAAATATCACAGTTGCCATTCAAATACACGGTCAACGTGACACAAATAGGCATACATAATGCGAAAGAATAAACCACCGTATGAAATAAATACAAGAAACGTGCATACACCAAAGGCGATTACGGCGAAAGGAGAGATTGTTGGAGACTGTTGAACCATCAGAAAAAGTGTTTTGCATGATGTAAGTTGCACGGAATTGTTGATACGAGACTGGTGCTCAATCGTGAAAAATACCTGCACTCTATTGTGACGTCAAGAGAAGAAAATTCAAGAGACGAAGAAGAAACGAGGAGACTCGAATGAGTATAAGCCGGGGCTACCAAGAGCACAAAGACACCAGTTGCGTCAATCTTATCACAACTGGTTGCGGCCTCTCTTGTGAGGCACTAATCATGATCGAATCTTTCTCATATTTTTATCATATCTTTATATTTTTCATTTATAAATCGATCCCGCAAATATTATTTAACGATAATTAAAGCCGTTGATTCTTCCCTCCCCCCCCCCTCTCTCTCTCTCTCTTTCTCTTTTTCTGATTTTATTTGAAAAAAAAAACGAAGAATCAAGTTCCAATGAGCTACTAATATTGCGTGCATATGTATTACAGTGCATAGGTATTACATATTCTATTACGATTTGAAAGAAGTTATCTGAATGTTATGTAAAGAAATGTTATATTTCCTGTTTTTTGAATGTACCTATTAATGACTTTGGTATTTCGGTATTCGTCTAATAGCAAATAAAAATTTATAGGATAGTATTAAACTTTTATGTTACATACTTACATATGCGAAATGGATGATTCGACATGAGTAAAGGTAGATGTGTCATTGGGAAATAAAACATTCATAAGTTTTTTGTTACAGTTTTCGTAGAATTTATCATTATTCAGAGCGAGTTAGGAAAGAGTTTGGAATTTCCCAAGTGAGAAAAGAAGACGAAGCAATTGTGATGGAATGACATTCTTCGACGTTTGCTGTTACAATGAAAGCATAATTACTTTCATAATTGTTATCCATGTGCTAATTTTCCTTCACTAATAAGAGATGGATTGCTATTTTATGCCAACTAAATAAATCATGATATGATAAATATTAAATTAAACGCGGAAAATATCAGCTGTCTTGTAAAGGACGTTCTTCGTCACTTTTTGTTTGGTCTGGAAATAGTCTTTCCAATCATTCATAAAATTCGTATTTTGATGCTGACCTATTTTCGTAAATGATAATTTACGTCAGTTCTTGATGTTCGTTTATCATCATTTGTCACTTTCTGTCACTTTTATAAAATATAATAATATATGATTTCTAATTTTTTTTTAAAGAACTTTGCTTTTTTATATACCGTAAACAATTGTTTTACAACATTTTGTTTTACAACATTTATAGTATGTCTTTTATAATGAAATTAATGCTCGTTTTCAATATGTGTTCAATATGTGTTATATATTAACTTGAATCTCGGTTCATCTTACTCTTCATTTTATTTCTAATTCTTAGAACTATGAAAAAAGATGAAAAATTAATTGAAGCGAGATTAAAGTTAAAGTACATTAGTAGAAACAAATATGATTTTTTAAACGCGATTCTTTCTGCAACTTTTAAAAGATATCTTTCATCACATACACACAAGCGCAAAATGAAATGTACATTCATACCAACAAACATACATGCTTGGACATAGAAACAGAGAAACATAAAGGACTTAATTGCGCGCGAAGGAAGAACCTCAGAAGAGCGAAGAATAGAGAAATTCACAGTACATAGCATGCAACGAGGAGCGACAACAAGAGCGAACAGATGAGATATGGTGCCGATTTTTCACCTCTTCTGGATTCAACATCAATGGTGACACACTCGGCGGGTCGAGTTTCGAACTGCATGAAGATGGTGGTGAAGGCAGGGTCGATAACGAAGGGGACCAAGAAGAGGAAGGCGAAGAGGCTGAAGGTGCTGAGGAGGATGAAGAACGCGGTCGTGTAAAATAGCAGCTTCTGCAAGAACGTCTGCTTCTCCTTTTCGTCCGCCATCTCGGAGAACAAACGGCAGTGCTGGTTTCGTGCTGGATACTCCTAAGCGACGTCGTTGCCGTCGTCGCCGTCGTTGTCGTCGTCGTCGTCGTCGTCGTCGTCGTCGTCGTCGTCGTCGTCGTCGTCGTCGTCGTCGTCGTCGTCGTCGTCGTCGTCCTCGGCGTGCTTGCTGCTCGTCGTCAGACGTCGGACGTCGAAGAGACGGAACGATCTACAGACAATTTGTGGGTATTTGTCCTCTGTTCCGTTTAGAATTGTGAGTCGAATTTTCTTTGTGCGCGCGCTCCGGAATCACGGAGTCACTCTCCGAGAGATGATTTCATTTTTTATGGAGATTCCCGGGGATTACAGTAAACGCTGAAATATTTCCGTTAAATATAAGATTCTTTCGTACATTTCGTTACATTTATGTAACGAGCGCCATTTATTTTGATCACCCTGAAGTATCAATTAAACGATTTTTTTATCTTCTTTTGCGACGTACATTCGGTCGAATGATTAAAGAGTGTAATTTTTTATATTATCTAGAAGTTGTATGATGTTGGTTCACAATCTATTTTATCCTTTACAGTTTAGCAAACTAGGGACATGTGTATAAGGCCAATAAATGGCAGTGGAGATAGGTGAAATCAATACAATTATCGACGATGAATCTAATATTTTTTTATCGTATTCATCTCAGCTTGCAGTAATCTTTTTCTTCTTCATAAAAAATTAATATCTAGCTCTTAAATGCTCTAAAGATTCATCTTATTTAAAATAAAAATGATAAAATTAAGCATTATGGAGTTCATGATTTTAATTTCTCACAGTGTAATGACCTCATAGAATACTTTTAATTTCAACGTAAATTGATGTAGGTTATTGCAGGAAACAAAGTGTCAGACAATCACGTATTTCCAACTTGGTCTACGGCACTATCGGCACAATGACAAGATCGTTCGATTCTCGTTATAGATAAATAAGACGGACAATACCTATTGTATAACTCGGTTTTGTCATTGAATTCTTCGAGGAATTCTTGTTGCAAAGAAAATATTTTGGTTTTGTAATAAATGTTTTATTATTAAATTTTATTAATGTATTTTATATCCGATTTTTATATTTGTAAAATTTGCAATGAGAATTAAAAAGAGAAACATGGAATCTATGTTTATTACAATATTTGAAGCATTTTGAGCATCAAATTAAGTTGACTTCTTAAGTTTCTCATCAAAAGGCAATTCGTGGACTTTTTCGCCGAAAATTTCTGATGTTCCTAAACAGAAATGAAATGATCGTTCTCAAAATTGATCCTGACTTTCAGTTTCGAAATATTGCCCTGTATATTATTGGATTTTATTTATATGGATTATCGTCACGCATACACATTGCACGAAAGTCGATAAAGATAAAATTTATGCGGAGTTTTAAGGAGTTTATGTGAGTACACTTAATCGTGGGAACTTAACTGCGAAAAGATTAAAGAGACTTTATATCGTGTCCTTCGTGTTTAAAAGTAATCATTTATGCTTACACTCTTTGTGTTAAAAAAATTAATTAATGTAAGGAAAAATAAATTATTTATATATCCTACTAAAAAAATCGTTTTATACATCTCAATAAATTGATTAAAAAAAATAAAATAAAATTTTTTACATTACTAATAATAATCTGTTATTTGTCTATAAAAAATAATGCTTAATTTCTACTGTTTATTGAATTTTTAATTGCCAATTTGCGATATGTAACTATAAGATCTAATAATTCCTTTTTTCGAATATATAAATTTATATATGTATAAATATATATATATATATATATATATATATTTAATTTTTTATGACATGCACAAAAATAATAGTAATAACTTTTCCTAAGTTTGCTTTTAACGCAAAATTTACGTTGTAAGTTATATATCCGATTGTATAGCGTGTTTCTATTGCAAGCCTATCTAACCTTTCCTTTGTCTAATATAATTTTTATAGCATAGGGGATAGATAATAAAAGTCACGGTTACTTTAAAGTTGTTAACAGTTTCTAAAAAAGATGGTGTGAAAGCAATATCATATTCTTGGATTTTGCTGCAATCACTAATTTAAAATAATTATAATCGTAAAATGTAAAAAAATAATATGACGTAACTTCTTTGTAACAAAATATTCTGTATTTTACTATAACTATGTATTTTATTAATGACAGTTAAATCTATTTACGTAATTCTTTATTACTTTTTTCACGCACACGCTTTTCAAGATTTATGTCAAAAGTAACATTTACTGCCACAATTATTATTTACTCTTATAAAATAGAATGCAAGAAAAGAAATAATTTTGCACCACGTTAAACAATAATTTTAGAACATAATCATTTAAAATCTAAGAAAATAGTTGATTGAATAATGAAAAGTGAATATTCCAAGTATAAAATTTCTTAAATATAAATGTGTTTTTAAAAGCTTTTCTTCATAATGCAAACTTACACCCAAAAAATATGTTATTTTATATAATGATCTTCGATTAATGGTTTATTCGCGAATAGGTTTTATCAGCTCGCAAAAATTTAAACCTCCTCTTTTACGAAATCTGCGACAATTAGCAATATTTTCGGTGTTATATTTCAAAGCGCCTCAAGCGTTGCTGGATCTCAAGCGATTTAAACCCGTAAAGAATCTCAATTGGAGTGAGTCACGCAAAGAAAACTCGATCAGTCTTCTTTCGTTATTGGGGTCGACGTAACGATACCCCCTATGTAGAAGATGCGAATGCATCAGGGCTCGGCGCCCTCTTCCTGTGCCCCCTCATCATCGTCATCCACCTTCTGCTTCTCCTCTTCCCACGTTCCTCGCTCTTCTGCCCACCTGCCGATCTCTTCGTCTCCTACTTCCGCGCACTATGTCACACTGCTGTTCACCGTGCACATTTGTTCCCGCGATACGCGAATCACAGCTTTCGTCACGACGCTCTGGCCGAAGGGATGATTAAATCGGGGGTGAGAATAAAGAGAAGAAGAACGTAAGGGATGAAAGGGGAAAAGGGTGAGACGGAAAGATAAAAAAATGATATATCGTTCCGCAATTCGTAGATCACGACGAAGTCCGCATAGCGTGCGTTTTCAGCGATGAGCTTTCATCGGCAAGACTTCCTATGATAGAACGAAGTTCGCGTGCGTATAAATCTTTCGTCTTGGCCGCGGCGCCGACGGATGCCGGGCTACTGCAGTCGGTGGAGCTTTCGGGCGAGCTTATTTTCTAGCGATACCAGCGCCAACGACGGTACCTCGTAGCATCGACCGCCACTACTGTCATCGACGACGACGAGGCCGACGACGGCGCGAAGCATCGCCGTCGTCCGGGACTACCCCTGATCACCTTGCGTTCCCTCTTCTCTAAAGGCCCTCGTGCTTTCTCCCACGATTACTCCCGCGGTACAATTTATTGCTGCTGCTGTCTTGTCAGTCACGCTTTTTAATTTATATCGTAATTCTCGTAATACATGATATCAAAGCTTTCTTTCCCCTTTTTCTTTTCCCCCCCCCCCCCATTGTCCCTGCCATCCTCTTTTTCCCTTATGAAATTTCATTTTTTTTCTTTCGAAACTTTTTATAATCTTTAATCACATAGAGGAAAAGACAGAAATGTTAAAGTTGATGATCTGAAATATTATAAAGAGATTTGGAGCTTTTTTTTCTAGAGAAGTATACAAATTTTTCTAATGTGTAATGTATTGTATAATTTATATTTATTAAAAATAGCATGGCATTTAACAGAATGAAATTTAAAAAATTATATGTCCGTTTTTAAAGATTAAATCTTTTAATGAGAAAGACATGCAAAGAAAAAATTGCATTTTATCAATGCATTTTTGTTATTGTGTATAATTTTCTATCTAATACAAAAATATATTTACACAATTAAAGATAAAAGTACTAATTTTTGTAAAAATGCACAATTTCATATATTTCCATTATATAAATTGTATAATTTTTACACATATTATTTATGTAATTTCATATACTTTTTTTTACAATGTATGATGTTAAAATTACCTGAATGATTTTTGTTTCTAATATTATTGTTTTCATCTATATTTTTTACCTTATTTCTTATTATTTATTCAATGCAATACAGCACCCTCGAGAGACTGTTCTATCATCGATCCAAGGGATTGGTCGAGAAATAAAAGTAATGCGTTGTAATTAAGTCGGAGCTGAATTATGGATCTCGTCTTGTATGTAAAAAGAAATAACAGGGATTTTTATTACCCTTATTCCAGCGTTGCGACCATTGTGTATTTTAATCTCGGATTCTTAGATCCATATTTATAGCTGTCATTTGAAATCTCGTCTTAAGGGAATATCAAGTGGAATGCTTAAAATGGAGACATTTTGAGATGCGAATGGTTCGATATAGCGACCTTTCGATTAGAGAATAACTGCGACTACTCGGCTAAGAAGCTTATTCGATTATTCATTTAAGATTTAACTTGACATTCAGATATTGATTAAAGCAGACTTATGTGCTTTTTCTTTAAATCGATAGATTTATTTATGAACTGATATTCTTATTGAGAAATAGATTTATATTTAAAAAATTTATATTAGAAAAAAGTCTTAGAGTTGAAGAAAATAAAGGACAAAGAAAGCAATATCTTATTTATATATCTTATTTATATGTCAGATAGTCAGATAGTCAGATACACTTTTCTTTTATTTGACGAAGTGCTGACATCCTTTCCATTAAGAAGGAAAACCAATAAGTGCTTCGGTCTAGTTTGGAACAGTGACAAAGTCAACAAAACGAAGTTAAGCTCTTTGCTAAGGTTTGCTTCAGTTACAAGATGCAGAAATTTTAAGAGATTTGATGCTTTCGATCTATTATCGATGATTTCAGTGACACAAACTTATTTTAAATACCTGTTTATTAATAAATAATATATCATCTCTTAGGTGCTATTTTTCCAGATAGTTCGGAGAGTTATTATTATCGTAAATGACGTCGAACGTCAAACGAATGACTTCAGATGATCGGTCGAACAAGTCTCAATATTAATTTCCATCTGACAACGAAGAAAGCATCAGTTACCAAGTAATGTAACTTCCGCATCAGTCGTATCGCTAAAATTGTGTAAATGCTTTTAAGAAGGATGTCAATTGATTTGCAGCGGCTTCCATTAAGACGGTGAATGCAGTTTATTGTATGTTCTTTGATATTTCGCGTCATAAGTGTCGCAATGGCTATGAAATATAGAGTACGATTGCATTTTGTGATTATCAAATTCACTCATGTTTAAATTTAATTAGAGAAATTGAGAACATTTACACAATTTTGCTTTCAATTCGTAAAGAAAAGCGAAATGTCAGCACAAAGAAAAGAAGATGTGATAGCTTGAAGATGTCCTATAGAAAAATCAAAAATCAAT
>Ga0157364_1009431_pt1 | contig 10094 bp, 12 predicted proteins | sample AttsexASBM2_FD_111476 | JGI IMG/M metagenome (GOLD analysis project Ga0157364, IMG submission 111476) | Fungus gardens microbial communities from leaf cutter ant in Ribeirão Preto, State of São Paulo, Brazil - Atta sexdens ASBM2 | ecosystem: Host-associated > Fungi > Mycelium > Unclassified ... | reverse complement strand
CTCATGTCATACTCATGGTCATTTAGGGTAGGGTGCACAGTAGCTAGCACAGACCATGGGCAATAGTATATAAGGTAGACTACTTTGTATTAGAAACTCCCTCGAGTTCTCTTGTATTACTCAATATAAGAGTTGTTTCATTGCTTAACACTTTGAGCTTTGAATCATAACGACATGGTCTGTGCTACTAATAATTACATCTGTCCTTATGTTTACCTCAAAGCCACCATGTTGTATATATGTGCCCTAACATCATCTTCTAGCTCCTTCTACCATGTTCTAGGCCTATAACATCACATCATGTGGCATGTCATGTGACTGCAGTGTCACATGCCTCTTTATTGTCCAAAATAAAATAAAAACAAAATCCATATAAAATTAGAAAAATAAAAGAAAATAAAATGAAAATTGTTAATGTTTGAAACATCCTATAACAGTATTTCTCTAAAACTGTCAACAATATGCCCTTTCTTCAACCTCCTATTCATTCAGCAGGAATTGATGTGGTCAATATAACTTTCTTGCATAGTTCTTGTATTCAAATTACAAGAAATGACATACATGTCAGTAGCTAATTAACCTACTGCTTCAAATATATCTATGCCTGAAGACAATAGTCCTATTTCTAGCACTGAACCTACTTTGAAAACTTTAGCACTTTCTTATAATAACAACTAGCCAGCTGATCCAGATCTTTGGGGTAGTGTATTCACTCTGACTTCTTTACTTGAGGTTGATAAATTCTAAAGTCATGATGTTCAAAATATCACATGCTCACTTATATATATAGGAACATTCATCAAACAATGTTATTTAGGTAATAAACCAATAAAGAACTTTCCTGATCTAGCAGAAGTTGACTTTGCAATATGATACCTTATTAATACCATTTATGAGTTGGGCTGGAATAGGCTCAGCACTAATAACAATGAAAAATAAATTTGACAAAGCATATTAGAATACTTTGCCAAAACTCCCAAAGTAATGCTAAATCCCAATATGAGCTTATCTCAAAACTTATTAATGTTACAACTTAAAGATCTTAGAGCTGGTCAATAAGAAGAATCTTGTATTGGATTAATACAAGAGAACTCAATAGAGAACTCTATACAAGATAGTCTACCTTATATACTAAATCCATATGGTCTGTGCTGGCTACTTCTACCCTGCCCTAAACAGCCATGTATTAGCCTTAAAGTCAACATATGTTGCATATGTTATATAACATCATCTTTCCAGAACCTTCTATGTCCTTCTATAAGTTATGTGACTTGTGACCATTACTATGACCATGTTATCTAATGTGACTAATGTGTGACAGTGTGATCTCATCACTCTAACCCTAACCCTAAGTTCTAAAAATAGGAAAAATGAAAAATAAGTTAAAATAAAAATGAAAATGAGAAAAGAAAATAAAAATAAATAGAGTCCACCACTTTCAACTTTGACAATTGAAGTCAAAAGAAAATAATTTGATCATAACCACTACTAGAAAGTCATATGCTTAGACTTCCAAAATCAACATTGAAGATATTATCCACATTAAGAATGGTTTTCTGACTTTATCTTTCATGAAAATCATTGAAGTTAGTAACATTCTCAACAAATTGAGTATAGTCAAACCAAAAACTAAAATAACTACTAAGAGACCTTCAAGAAAGCAGGTCATCATTCCAATAAATCTAAACAACTTCAACATCATTGGAAGCAATGTAAGCTTTCATATTAACAACATCAATAGGCATTTAAAAGATGCTAACTCAAATAATTCAGCTGACTTTATTTGCATAGACAAAGTTGGTATCATCATCACCACAAAATTTACCACCTCTGAACAAAACATGAAGACTATTGAGAAAGCTATAAAGAATAGCAAAAAGATTGACAAGAATTCTGTTAAAAGTCCTCACCTACCTCAATCAAAATCTTACCTCAAGATTTTAGAACTGCTTTATTTTGCAAAAAATATGAATGAACCAATTATTTCTCAAATAGCTGAAAAAGTTCTCAAGAAGTCTTATATCTTCAAAGATATCAAATTTTCTTTAAAACAATGAGTCATCAAGACTTCTTCCAATTCTGATTCAACTATTATTTGGGTTAACATCTGGAATTCTCAAGGTGGCTCAAAATTAAAGAGCATTATTAATTGATAGTTCAATATTGGTAGTTTTATTGCTACTATCTGTAGTACTAGAGTTAGCTTAGGTGTTTCACAGTGTAAGAACTGTTGGAAATAGGGCTATTTAACTTTTGGGTGTTAATTACATGTGACCAGATGTATTTTATGCTATGGTTTGCACAAAACCAAGCATCATAGAGATAAATTGTGGTGCTGTAAAGCAAATGATAAATTAACTCCTCCAAGACTTACTACAAAAGATGATGAGCCTTGCTCTTATTTCTTCAAGTATGTTAAATATAAAGGTGACTACCAAGTAGACAGCAACAAATGTTCTTATTGGTATAACTGTTTTAACAAAGAGTAGCATAGTAGAAAATGACAGGAACTCCCTAATAGTAGAGTACAGTAATGTAGCAATCCTGTTATCTTTAGATTAGTTGTTTTTTCCTTCTTTTTCATTTATTTTTCAATTTACATATTGTTTGCCCATCAATATATTGTAGCTACTAAGTAGTTACTGTGGTCTACTGTAGATATTACACATCATATTATAAATTGTTGATTTTAGAAAATAAAAAAAATAAAAAAGTTAGTCATACACATTACAATTATAGTCATATAAAAGAACATAGAAGATTTCAGAATAATAATATTATATTATATATTTACTATATATTGATCTTATAGATAATATATAATCTTTAGAATAGGTTAGTATTAGTCTCATATAGACCAACTAGCTAATATATATATAAAATAAATTATACTAAGTACTGTATTAAGTTCTCTTATATAAATCCTATACAAGGTTATTTTTTTACTTTATCTTTTGAGCCTAAGTCTTAACAAAGAGATACTTAGGATGTCTTTGGCAGATAAATTCACCAAAAGATAGAAGATATATTGTTACTAACACTAAAAGATGGTAATAGTTTTAATCAATTTTCAGAGTAAGGCTTTGCAGTGTAACTACTATATATATTACAACTTAGAGTGGTTTAAAAGGAAGAACTTTATATTAGGGTTAATATAGAAGAACTCAATAAAGAACTTTGTATAGAATTGTCTACCTTATAGGTCCATGCTACTCTACTTCTAGCCTACCCTAAATGATCATGTATTCTTCTTAAGGTTAACATGTATTATATATACTGTATGATCTCATCCTTCCAGTGTGGCATATAATTGTGGAACCATAACTGTAATAGTATCAGGTGATCTGTGACTAATATAATAGTGTAACTATAATATCATATTAACCCCTAACTCTAAGTTCCCAAAATAAAGGAAAAGAAAATAGAAATGAGAAAAGAAAATAAGAAAAGAAAAGAAAATATTTAGAGTTCACTGTTTTAAACTCTGATAATATACTATATATCTAGCCTATTCTAAATATTATGAGTTATGTATATAAGAGTCATCATATTATATGATATATAACATCACTCTTCTTATACATTACATGATGTTGTAACCATAGCTATGATATATATATAACTAACTTGTGGCAACTATTACATCTTGTTATGTTACTGTGATAGTTGTGACAATTATGTGTAACATTACATTGTTTCTCTTTTTTAAGTCTAGAATAAGAAGGGAAATAGAGAAACTAGAGAAAAATCAAAGTAGAAAAATAAAAGAAACTTAAATAATAGAAGAAAGATAAAAAAGGAACAAGTCTACTATCTTCAGATCTGATATTATATAAGAATAAAGACTTTCATGTGAGTTACCCTAGTTCTAGATAATTCTCAAATATTTGGATTGAAGATTTATAAAGTTATTAAGGGTCTAGTAAGAATATAAAATAGGAATTGTAATCTATAATAAAAGAGATTAAGAAGTACAGATGAGAGCAGTGTTATTTATAGGTTGGGATAAATGTGGTTAGATTAGAATATAATAGTTTAATCCTTCTCTTTCTTAGTACAAATTATTTCTTTAACTCTATTGTGTAATCTCACATTTTCTTTACTTACTTACTTGCTTTCCAAAAACTTTTATCTACTTGTGGAATACTAACTTCTTTGCTTCTTTTTACAATCTTACTACTTCATTCTTTTTATTTCAAATTTCCTATTCTTTTACTATTTTTCTTTTACTTTCATAGTTTTTTCCTTATTTGGTTTTTTCTTCTTATTTTCTTCTTTATTTTATTCTTTCTTCTTTCTTTCTTTTCTTTTTCTTCTGTTTTTGCTATTTTGATTTTTTCTACTTTGGTCCCTACTATTTTCCTTACTTTTCTAAACATCTTATTATTTATACTTCCTCTGTTTTTCAGTCAATCTCAGAATTATAGTAAGCAAGCTATGGTATTTCCAAAATTATATTCCACTTCTACTCTTCAATAATATTAAAAATTCTATATACATTTTTTACATATATAGGTTTTTCAATATTTTTAACTCAAATTCTTGCTTTCTTGTAAACTTTGAACTCATCACTAGCTTTATCACTTCATTGTTATTTATTCTTGTATGTTAATTCTCTCAAGTCCAATTTTTATTGTTATATTTCTTAACAAGTTTCTTGAGCTGCTTTGAGATAAATTCTCATTGTCTAGTATCCTATTATAGAGTATTGCAAACTTATTGTAGTTAGAATCTAGTTAAAAACTATTAGATGTTTCTCTACTTTTAGTTGTCCATATAATTATGATTGTTCTCATATTCAATTCTCTTTTTTTGTTCTACTATTTTCCAACTTCTACAATATCTTTGTCAGAGTTGTAAATATTAGACTTGATTTATTTCTTTTCTTTTCTATTTTATTTTATTTTTGAACTTAGGGTTAGAGTTTAATGTGACTGTCACAAATGTCACACATTAAGTCACATAAATCACAGTTACACAATTATATAATATATTATACTTAAGAATTCTATTAAGTTCTCTTGTATTAACTTTAATACAAGATTCTTTTGTTGACTTAATACTTTGAGTCTTTAATTGTAACATTAGAACTCAATAGCTATTCTTGAGACTGGCTATTCTTGAGACTGTCCAGCTCAGGACCCTTTCTATTCTTTTCTTTACTCTTTTATTATTCTTAACCAATAGTTAATATAATTATTAGTTATCTTTGGTTTAGAAGCCAGAATCTAGGTATAAAAAAAGCTAGCTACTTAGCATATGCAGTTATGGATAGTAGTAACCAGATATAGGCTGCTAACTAGACATTACTCATTGTTCAAGTGAGTAGTATTCAGTAGAATACCTGTAATTTTATATAGAAGGCTTATGCTGTAGATTCACTTATAACTTGTCTATGTAAAGTAGCAGCATTATTCATTAAGAAGTGTTTAACTTAGAGATTCTTGACTTAGAAATAATAGTATAATAGTTTGATTAGAATAGTAGTTAGTAAACAGTATGAGATGAATAAAAAGAATACTACTAGTATCTACAAAGATATTTGAAAACATGTCAGTAGAGTTTGATTTCAAGAGTGAAGCCAACACTAGCCCTGATTTCTTACCTAGCTTTAACTTGGGTCAACACAACTTAGTCAAACAAATATTCATTTTATTAGAACAATGAAATAAGCAGATTGTGAGAATGTAGGAGCAGCTGGTAATATTGAAGAGAGAAGCTAAACTAAAGCCTAGAAATGAATCTCAAGCAGAAATGGCAATACTGCCTTGATTTAATAGAAAAGCTAACAAAGTTAGAGATTTTGGGACAGTATGCAAGTTGTATGTAAGAATAAGTAGAAGAAAAATATTTTGGAAGATTTGAAAGTAGAAGTATTAGACATAAAAAGAGATAGTTGATAGAAAAATTCAAGAAAGAGATAGATAGGAGAATAAGAAGACATTTGATAGAGGCAGAATGCTCTTCCAAAAGTATCAAACAATAGTATAAGAAAGTAGCAAGATTGGATCAACATTATAGGAAGAGTTAAAGAGAAGAGAAAAGATGAAGAGAAAAGATGGAAGAGAAAGAAAGAAGAATAGAAAAAAGAATAGAAAAAGGATGTAGGAAAATTGAAGAGATGAAAATCAGAATAGAAAAAGGATGTAGGAAAATTGAAGAGATGAAAATCAGAATAGAGAAAGAAGCAGAAAGAGAATGGAGATGGTCGAAAGGGTAGGAAAGACAGATAAAAAGAGAAAGAGCAATGCAAGAGAAGAAGTGTTTTAGATGTGGAGAATTTGGACATATTGTGAGAAATTACAGGAAAAAGAATGAGAAGAAGATCACAACACAGTAGTTTTCAAATAAATTTGAAGTATTATTAAGTAGGATGATGAAAGTGGTGATACTAAGTGAAGGGGAAATAAAAAGAAATAGAAAAATAATTGTGAGAGAAGAGAAAGTGAAGAAAGAAAAGCAAATAAAAAGAAAAGAAAAGAAGAAGAAACCAGTAGAAGTAAGAAAGACAGATGAAGAAAAAGCATTAAAAGTAAAGATTGGCTTAATAGATATATAGAAGATGATTACTGTGGAAGCACTGTTAGATAGTAAGATGACAGACTTGGTGATAACTTCAGAGTTCACAAGAAAGTAGGGGTTTAAATTGAAAAAAATTGAGAAGCTTATTTATATGTAGAATATAGATAGTTCTTTCAACAAGAAAAAACCTATAGATTATACAGTGGAGATGAGTATTTATTATCAGAGATATAGGAAGAAAACAGAAATAGATGTGATAAGAGAGCAAAAGTCAAAAGTAATTTTGGGAATATTATGGCTTATATATTATAATTCTGAGATTTATTGGTAAACAGGAAAGATAAAGATAACAAGATATTCAAAAGAGTATGGGAAGTAAAGAAGGTCAAACCAGAGGAAACTGGAGTAGTAAAAGTAGAAAGGAGAAGAGAGAAAATAAGAGAAATAAGAGAAATAAGAAGAAAAAGAAATGAAATAAAAGAGGAAGAAATGAAAAAAGAAAAGCAATGGAATTAAAAGTAGCAGAAAAGTGGAAGATCTGGGATAAAGAAAAGGAAACAGCAAAATTAGAAGAAGATATCAAGAAATTAGTTTCTCCAACATTTTATAGATAGATCTATGTCTTTAGAAAGAAAGTGAGTGAGAGAATACTGGTGAAAAAGATGTAGGATCATGTGATTGAATTAAAGGAGGTATTTGTACTAAGAAAAAGAAAGATTTATCTCTTGTCAAGAAAGAAGAGAGGAAAGGTACATAAGTTCATTAATAAACAATTAAAAAAGATATATATTAGATTCTTGAAGTTGTCTTGAATAGCATCTGTGTTCTTTGTAGGAAGGAAGAACAGTAAGAAGAAAAAGGTTCAGAATTATAGGTATTTAAATAAATAGACCATTAAAAATAATTATCCTTTACCTTTGATTTCAGACATAGTAGAGAATATAGGTACAAAAAATTATTTACTAAATTAGATCTATAATGGGGGTATAATAATATATAAACAAAGAAAGGGAACAAGTGGAAAATAGTGTTCATGATCTCAGAAAAGTTTTTTAAACCTACTATAATATTCTTTGGGCTTATGAATTCACTAGCAACATTTCAAACAATGATGAATGAAATTCTGCAGGACTTAATTAATACTAGAGAAGTAATAAGTTTTATTGATAATGTTATAGTAAGAATAAAGCCAAGGTCATTCTACAAGTTCACATTAATAAGCTCTTACACAAAGTTTACACAATCTGTATACTTTCAAGCCAACTCTACAGACTTTTATCTCCTAGTGTGAACTATGTCCGATAATAAGTAGGAGATAGAGAGAGACTTAGTATTGAAAAGAAGAAAAGATATATATATCAAAGAATGAGAAGTTAAGGTTAGAAATCATCTAGTTGCACTATAATATATCAGTAGCTAGGTTTTATGATTGATTCCTCATATTCACAATGTGGTTGCAACATGTTTTATAGGGTTGAGGGTTAATTCTTTATGATGTAATGATTGGCTGTGCTGTAGTCATTTCAGTCAGTGCCTTATGTAAAAGGTGTTGTTTTCTTTTATCTTCCTTATGTTTTGTAACTCATCTGATATACTATTACCATGCATGATCCTTATTATCAATAGGTATATATAGTTGTAGATACTATCTTATATCTTCATACTTTACTAATTGACTCTTTTCTCCACTCTTACTCAAACCTTTGCTTAAGTTACAACTTGAGCCAAGTTTAAAGTCATAACATTTGGTAAAGTGTTATTAGACTCACCTTGCAAAAGAAGAGTGCATAGTAGTTAGACTACTAGAATAATTGATGGTTTAACTGTTGGAAGACAAATAAAACTTGTAGCATAGTCTATAAACAGTACAACAGATCAACATCAAGAACACAAGATAGAGGTATTGTTAGAATAAATAGAATCTTTGCAGATTACAGAAGAAGCTTCAGAATGAAACACAGAGTATACAGACAAAATGTCAACAGCACCAGTAAACAAAAATAATGTACAGGCAGAATTGCCTAAAAATATAATCCCAGATCTAGAATAATTCAATGGGAATAGGACAAAATTTGAGGACTGGTGGAGAGAAATGAGATTATTTCTTAAAAGTAACAGAGTTATAGAAACAAATGATAAGAACACAGTGATTCTTGCCTATCTTAGAGAGGATATAGCTGGAATAAGATCAAGACTACATTCAGTAACAAGAGCAAGGCAGCAGATGCTAAATGGAAGATTGAAACATTCAAGCAAGAAAAGAAACCCATAGTAGACTTTATGATAGAATTCAAATTATTAGCTATAAAGGCTAATACAGACAGGTTACATAACATCTTCTTATTAAGGAAGAATGTTTGAGTGGATATTATCAAAACAATATTAGAATACCTACCAATAATAGTGCCAGAGATACTCAAAGAATAGAAGATAGCAATTATCTTAGTAGAACAAGAATACAAGCCTACAGAAGGATAACAAGATAATAGAACAGAATCAGAAACAACATATGGAGGATAAGGAATACCTATGGATATTAGGAAAGCTAAAGATAACTTTAACAAGGAGAAAAAGCCTAAATACTTCAATTGCAATGTATATGGACACATAGCAAAAGACTGCAAGAAAACAAAGAAGGAACAAGATACTAAGAAGTGTTACAAATGGGAAAAAATAGAATACATGGCCAAGGACTACAAATCAGGACAAAAGACAAAGAACTAAAGTGTTTAGGAGAATACAGACATAAAAAATGACAATAAAAAGTAGGGTTTTGGAGACAGTTCTAAGTAGGCATAGTATAAAAGACCTCTGTAACTCAAGTTCACAATTGATATGTTATTCCTCATCAATGGAACAACAAAGAGAAAGAACTAAATATGTGAGCAAACATCAAAACAAGGAACAGAAAAGAATTATGGCTAAAGACATTGGTAAACTCTGGATGTACACATATGGGAATAGACAAACAACTAGTCAAATAGGAAAGAATTAAAACAAAACAAGCAGAAATCTTCTTTGAAGTATTCAATACTGATGGGACTAAGAATGCAGAAGTAACAAGAATTGTACCATTCAAAGTCAAGGTTAATAGATATAAGAAACAAATTGATGTAGCAGTAATAAATCTAAATGGCACAGACATATTTTTGGAACACAACTGGTTGGTCAGACACAATCCAGAAGTGAACTAGAAAGAAGAAACAATACAATTCACAAGATGCCTAAGATTGTATAGAACAAGTCATCAGGATATTATGTTCAAAACAAAATAGATATAGACAATATCACAAATAGGATACTCACTGGTTGTGATACTGGGGCTGAATAGTGTTTCAGGGGTTCAGTATAAGGATATGATGATTGACAGATAATGAAAAGTATCAACAGAAATAATTGATGTTGTTAAGTCTGAGGTCTAGCCCTCAGACACAGAAGTATATATACAAAAGAGTGATGGTCTGTATGCAAGCTGTTACCATCACATGATCAAAACTTGTACCTGATGGGAGCTGTCAGCTGTCATAGCAGCTGTCAGGCTAATTTTAGAAGGTAACTAATTATGTCACTAT
>Ga0157364_1009429_pt1 | contig 10095 bp, 5 predicted proteins | sample AttsexASBM2_FD_111476 | JGI IMG/M metagenome (GOLD analysis project Ga0157364, IMG submission 111476) | Fungus gardens microbial communities from leaf cutter ant in Ribeirão Preto, State of São Paulo, Brazil - Atta sexdens ASBM2 | ecosystem: Host-associated > Fungi > Mycelium > Unclassified ... | reverse complement strand
GAGATCTCTGTGCAAGGTGGCACGTTTACTAACCGTTTTCAACTGCTTCCTCCGTTTTCACAAGAAGCCTTTTCGAGAAGATTAACATTTAATGATAATACTTATGTACATAGCGCAAAGAAATTTATGCAGAAATAAAGAGTACATTTTTAATGGCTTTGAAAAGTTTATCTATCAAAAGTATAAGATTTTACACAGTTTATACATTTTTTGGCAATGTTAATGAGCAGCTTTTTTGAAAGATACGATTATAACAATATTTTGTCTCATAATATATACATGAATATTTCCATAATGTTTAAATAATTATAATATAAAAAGTATACAAATCCACATATCTTTGTTGTAAGAAAATAATCTCGATTTAAATTATATGTATAAAAAGTTACGAATTATTCAAATAATAGGTTAAAAAAATTGTAACAGTTACTTTTAATGATGCGTATAATTTTTTTAAGACAGTGCCCATCTTAGCAAAAAAAAATAATAATTATAATATGTTCATTTTAATAAGAAATTATTTAAAAAATTAATTTTTGTAAACGTTAAATCTTTTCAAAAAAATGCTGATATTTATTTCGCGTTATTTCTATTCCTATTTCTATCGAGAGCTACAGTAAACGACGGAAAATATTCATTATGAAACAATATCGCTAGACTGATACAAGAAATTCGAAATTAAATAAAATTAAGAAAACATAAAACGACAAATATTTCGTGACAAATTTCGTACGTTTGGATAGCAAATAATAGAGATGTTGTTGCAGGATACATTGTCAAGTTTAAGGTTAAAGACCTCTGACAGGGGCATTATTAAAATCCCCGCGGCGCAACACTACGCCAGAGATCGGCTCGCATGACTCGGCGCGGTATCGGCAAACCACCACGCGTGCACCAGGAGTCGGCAAACTATGACTCGCGCGTTCTCTCGATACAAAGATTCCAATCCGCTCCGCTCCGCACGTTCTCGCGAGAGAATCCCCATCCCATGCCGCGTCTCCTACAAAACGCGGTACGCCGATCGCGACGCGAGATGCGTCTTATCTCCGCACGGGGCACAGGACTCCCTTCGTAGTTCGTTTCTTCCGCGACGAAAGACGAAAGAAGCGAGCACACGGCACGTTCTATCCACCGCTGCGCCACAACCGTCGCCGAAGCGATCCGAATGGAGTCGACTTTGCGGAGCCGTGCACGATATCTCTCGATCGAGAGCATGCGCGCGCGAGCGTGCGTTTGCGGATGCCGCGGGTCTGTGGCTCTGTGCTGTGCTGCTTCGACATTATGCGTGTGTGTGTGTGTGTGTGTGTGTGTGTGTGTGTATATATATATATATGTGTGCGTGCGTGTGTGTACGTACATACCTGTTGCTGCTTTCTCTGCGGAGTGCGACGCCAATGCTAGCGTCCGCGGCGAGGTCCAATGGAGATTACCGGCAAGACGATGTTGCTGGTCCCGCGACGTACGTTGTGAATCCTCCGTTGCCGTTGATGTCCCGCGAGAACGAACGGATCACTTCCGTACCGAAAACTCCGAGAAACAGACGTACTAGCGTTCGCGATTCAAATATCACGGCGTCCTGCATCGCCGGGTATCGGCGCACCTGCACCTGCTGCACTTGTCGCGACACAAACCACCGCACCGTAATCGGCGTAATCCGCGAACCGTCGCGCTGCCCTGCGAATTCACCGCACGATACCGAGGACACTGAGGAATAATAACGATCGGGACGAGTGACGATGACGACGATGATGACGACAACGCGGGCATCACCTCGCAGCATCACCGTTTTAACACATAACATGCGCAAGCGTTTGAAACTTCAATCCGTGCTTTTCTCCTACTTCCGATTTTTTTCTTTTCTAACAATTCTAACACGTTCGTCGATCGACTGCCGAATTCACGCAAACTTCACTGATTTCACGTCGCTGACAATAATTGCACTACAACCGGCGTTGGCGGAGCAACTTCGCGTCGCTGACAACTTCACGAGGGTCGGCAGTCGGATTGTCCGCCAATCAACTTTTTTTCGATCGAGAGATTTCGAAAAATCGAAGCCAATACTGGATAACATCTCGCGAACTGTCACATATAAATTCAAGGAAATCAAATTGATCACAATTCGGAGTACGCGAACCGGAAGGATAGCTTCAGCGAGAAGAAAGGAGTGCGCAACGGCACGTACTTTTCTCGCGATCGGTCGTTCAGCACCGGTGTGCTCTGACATGAAGTACTCGCCGAAATGCCGATCTGTTACTTATCGAAGGTTGCCTTCTCGTTTGGCGGCGCACTAACACGAAGAGTCGCGAGACTGGAGTCGAACTGACCGCCGAGATGAGGCCCAACTCCCCACAACTGGTCGTCGCTTCTGCGATCACCCTCCTCCTGCTACACCGCGGATGCCACTGGACGTTCTCCTTACCTTCTCCTCTTCCGCCACCCCTCGCGCCTGTTGAGACCTGGTCCCGACTCAACGCTCTCGCATCATTGTATACCTCCTGTTCCGCCGGTCGCACTCACACGCCTGCTCTCTCTCTCTCTCTCTTTCTCTCTCTCTCTCTCTCTCTCTCTCTTCGTGATTCTCTTCTTCTTCTTCTTTTTCTTCTTTTTTTTCCATCCATCGTTTCTCCTTACACGCGCGCGCAGATTTTCACTCGTGATCGTAAATGAATGTGCGATCAACGACGAGCCCTTTGCGAGTCGACGGCTCGCGTGTCGATTGTATTCGTGGTTAACTGCCTGGCTACGCGCGTGTTTCGCGGAAAGTTATCAGGGAAGCTCTCGAGGACCGATCGTCCAACGATGATCCTGACGAGGCCCGGATTCCGAGAACTCACCGATTAACTCGCTCCTGTTGTAGCTCAATTGATTCTCTTTGTCTCCTTGGATCGTATAACATGTCATAGCTGCATTCACGATGAAAGATGCAATCAATCAGAGTGATAGTAATAGTTTGATGTTTAAAGAAACTCGGATTAAATAGTGGCCACGAATGATATTAACGAGTTAATACTTACACATATAAAATCTTGATTTCTGCGCGTTATATTATACAATCAACTGCGTGTGACAAGAATTGGCGGACAAGTGTCTCATCTCACGATTGCTTACCTGACCTTAGTCTCGGAGAAAACTATTTGCTTATTTTCAATTGTTCGAGAAAGCTTCGATTTAAAGATTTTCAAATCAACACGATATTTTGATTTTATTTTCTTGCCTGTGCAAGATACAACGGCTATATCCCAAATTTTTTCAAATTACAGCGCGTGCTGTATTGTATTTTACTGCAATATCAAATTATTTAATGGCAATGTATGTTAAATTAAATGCCGTTTAGAAATGTTATTAGTCGTTATTCCATTGTTTTCACTCGCCGATTTAACTGTCTCGTGTTTATGTCCGCGTCCTTTTATCTATTACAAATAACTGAGCAACTCTGATATTCGTGTCTCGCAATTTCTAGAAACGCGAATATTCTTATGTCTTTAATCTTTGAACATTTTTGCAGTCGAAGTATGTAATGGCGATATAATCGTAATTATTATTACATAAGTATATTATTACATAAGTAATAATAATTAAATTAATGTTTTCTGCCTCCAGAGAAATAAAAAGGAGGTAAATAGATTGGAATAATGCACGTTTAAAGTTGGTCACACTTACCAAAAATAGAGAGATGATGCTAATACTCGGATCAAAGCAGACATTCGCCTGTGCCGAACGATTTCTCAAGACTGTAATCAAGAGATTACGAATTACCAATGAAAAAAATGTGACGCGTTGCTTTATAATGAACTCCGAAATTATCTGTCATTCAACTGTCAGGCTGCGTCGCGCGTTTCTTTTGCACTTTTGATGCTCATAATGAGTCTGTTCGTGTTGAATGAAATCCCCAGAAATATTTTTGCACTTAAAATGAGATAGATATATATTTGACGTTGAAAAGAGAGAAAGCGAAAATGCTGAGCGCAAAAAGTACAAGCAACGCAAACAGGACCAATGCATGAAACATACATAAGAAGTAAAAAGTATTTCAACATACCTATTTGTATTAAAACTAAGCTTTGAAATTTTTATGCTAAATTGTTAACACATGTACGAAAATGTTAATAATAATGATTGTGTTGTTTAAAATATTTCGTTTAATTGATATGAAACGTTTTTAATGTTACAATAACATTATTTCTGAATAAGTAAACAATTAAATAACACAAAAATAATGTAATTGTAGAACGTACATTTTAAAATAAATGAAAATGTGCATAGCGTGTTCATTTTACATATTATATCATATTAAATGTTAATTTTATTAATAAAATATTCTTTTACAAAATTCGTTTCCAAATTGTGTTAACGTGTAACATCTTTTGTGTTAATTTTTTACACAATATTTATATTACTTTTTAACACATTCATCTTACATATATAAAACAAAAAAATGTGGAAGGATCGTTTGGGAAATGTGAAATATGTTAAATTTAACACAAATTTTCCAACTGTACGCACATTATTACTGCACATATAACGTTATCATATAATTACATTTGTTCTAGAAGAAAAACATCAATGGGAATTTTCGGAAGAGAAATATCCTATCATGGCGAACGAAAAAAGGCGAACGAAAAAAGCTTTATATTTCCTTCTTCCTTAATCGACAAAATTTTTTGACTCCAATTCGTATTGAATCCAAATCGTACTTTTCCCTCATTTGTATCCTCCTTAAGGGCCCCTCATGTTCACTCGGTCCGAAGTTCTCGGTATTCGCTTCTTGCTTCTTCCTTCCTGCCCTGTTCTCTTGCGTGTCTTTTTTCCCACGCTTAATATTCCGCGTTCGCAATTCCCTCCACTCTTCGTTTTCCACTTTTTGATCGCTTCGTTCTCGTCCGAGTGCGTGTTTGTTTCATTATATGCACGATATCCGATCGTCCGACCGTGATATAATTAAATCGCGAAAGAGATACGTTAAATCAAACGGAGATAGTAGGCTTAGCAGTATTGATTTATTAGTTAAACTATCGAAATTATGTTCTAGTGTTGCCAGCAACTAACATTTTATTGGCACCATGTGTGGTTCATGAATGATGCTAGCTATTCCGTCATTAAAGTTATCTACGTCAACAAGTAGAACTGAGTCATTAGTGGATCAAATCTTTTTAAGAACTTTTTGTTATCATTTCTATCAGACATCGTGTTATTATAATATTGAATCGAATTCAGTCTCTGGAAAAAAAAATTTCTTAAGATTATTATCGTATTTTTTTTCATTTCAATATCTAAGCGCTTAAAATAAAAAAGCGTAGATTTTTTTTGTTTTAAATAGAGATGTATTTTTCTCATTAAACGAGTTTATTTATCTTTCCCGAGTAATATCCAGCTAAACTTGGTTGAGATTATAGGAAACATAAATAATCAAAAGCGGGTTTGCGAGTTTATATGTAGGATTTAATAAAACATTTCAACGTGACATACATTTCAGTTTACCATATATTTTACAAGTTTCAAAATTATGAAATTATATTTTTAAGGAAAAACTAAAAAGTAAAGCTAGTCATTGTTGTGTATTACTTTTAATTTAAACAAAAATGTTGCAAAAGTACATTTTTTTAGATTGATTTTATTGTAGCATTTAGTTTAGATTGATTTTAAATACGGAAAACTTTTCAAATAACGAGTTTCTTTAAAAAATCTTTAAAACATAACGAGTAACTGTAACTTGTTTCTTTAAAAAAGTAACTTTCTATTCCCTGAAACTATAAATTAAAAACTAATCATAATCTAATCGCACTTATAATGTGTACAAATTGCGTTATCACTAATTGCATATCCAGCCAACGAGAATGGATTGAAATGGATTCAGATTTTCAGAAATATTGATTCACGAATGTTAAATGAATGAATGCTTTTCAATCTTGAATGTATTTTTATTCATTTTTATTCATAGGAATTGCATGGCATATCTCTATGCCTTTCAATCTAAAAATAATATTAGCTTTTTCTGTGCGACACAAATACATCATAAATTCAAAATTTTGAATAAGAATTTTGCAGTTTTTCAATTCAATTGCATCCAATTGAATCTAATTGAATCTAATTGAATCCGATTAAATCCAAAAAAAGGTATTCACTATTTAAAATATGCATTCTGATAGAAAAAAATTTTAATCCATTTTAATCCATTCTTGTTTGCTGGGGATCTTTACAAAAGACTGATCTTAGATAATTTCATTTCAAATAGGAATTGATCTAAAATTAGATCTTTAAAAAGATCTTTAAAAATCCAGCAAAACGAGAATGGATTGAAATGGATTAAAATTTTTTTCTATATGTGAAAGTGACAAGAAAGCATCAAATGGAAAGGAAAGATAAGGTCGACAATAAATCCTAAATTTAACGCGGCACTCCGTATAATTATGATCGCACGAGCGGGAGGCCGGGAGCGAAGTAGCGAACCTAAATCCAATTTCGCGGATCAGGTGTAGTGCTGCGCAGCTCAACACTCGTCAAGTCGTTACCAATCGTCACTCGGTCATAATCGGTTGCCGTCGGTGTCGCTCGGCCGCGCTCGCGCGGCCACGTGACCGCGTAGCGAAACATGGCGCGCGGACTCGCCACGAAGATGGCTGCCGCGCGTTACGAAAGACCGGACGGTGTATCACGGGGAAGTCAGTTCCCGATCGTCGATATAATTGCCGCGCCGCCGTCCGCTCTTCTTAGTCGTCGGGCACGGTGGTGGCCATCGACGCGATGGTATACGATATTAAGTGGATCATACCGAAACTACGGAACCCATCCCGACTCTGGAACATCGCGAGCAGCATAACCTTCGCGGCGATGGGCATTTTTTCGAAAATCATCATAGGTAAGAACACATTGTCCCGCGTGCCGGCCCACGCGTGGAATTTATCAGCCCGATGGCCCGAAAAAGTGGATCGCTCGATACGGTTCGCTGAGCAATTCCAAGTCGATTCCGTGCAACGTTAGCCTGGTAGGTAATATGCGAGCGATTTCCTCGTGCGTTTCGCATGAGAGCCATTGCCATTGCTCGCTCGCGACAATGTGCATGATGGTTAAATAAAAAACAGACAACACCCAATGCGGCTTCTCGTCGCGATTGACATGATCGTCGTTGTCGCGCGGAAATATCGAAGCATGGTTGTTTACCATCATGGCATGTATACCGCATCGTGGATAATGAAGGTTGCGCAGAAAACGTTGATGTTGTTATGGAAAAAAAAAATTGTCGGTGTATCTGCGGAGTATACGATCGCGCGTGTGATACAATTACATGGATTGTGATATATGAGATGGCAGAAATAAACCTTATCTGTTAACTATTTTGCTTTGGGAAGAAAGAGAAAAAAGAAATCGAAGTCTTATTGTATCATCAATCATGGATATGTTGAATAGATCGTCTCATATAATATTCTCTACATATACTGTGTGTAATGTCGTAAACAAGTAAAGTTCTGAAAATAAGGCAGTCTTGATGCTTTTTAAATTATTTTGAAATTAGCATGCGCTAATTGTATAACAGTTCTATAAAATTTAGGAAACAATATATTTACATGAAAACAGTATTTTAATATGTATTGAAATATTTGAAACAAATATAAACAGTTGGAAAATTTGTGTTAAATTTAACATATTTTACGTGTCTTAAATAATCCAAATTTTTATATTAATTTAATACAAGATTAATATGAGCCTATTCTTTCTATATTTTTTTGTGCAGATGATTTTTCCTCTTTTTCTCTCTAATATGAAAAAAAAGAGAAAAAATGAAGATCACGTAAGAAATTGACAAGAAGGTTATACATTAAAATATAATACTAACATTACGTAAAAATTAACACAAAAATATGATACTTTGATAAGATTTGAAAATAAATTGTGAATGTTTTCAATAAAATTAATATTTATATGTTAATATATTAATATATTAATGTATAGCCTTTTTTTCAACTTTTTACATAGTCCATTTTTCCTCTTTTTTTCATTAGAGAGAAAAAGAGAAAAAAATTAAGTGCGCAAAGAAATTCAAGTTTTACATTTACGTTCATCTTTTATTCATTCATTTCAGAATTAACATTTTAAAATTGTATTATGTTCGTATTATTTGTTAATTTTAATTTATATTTTTAATATCAAGAAAACAAAATATTCATTGGTTTTTTAATATCAAGAAATATAAAATATTCGTTGGTAATATGACTACATTACGTTAAATTAACATTCTACATATGTTAAGAATTCAACAATAAAATTTTAACAAGAATCGATTTTAACACAAGTATAAAATACTTTTTGCTGTGATATACAGATAAGTTTTAAAATCGTTTGCATTTGGAAATGTTAAATGATTGAGTAGAAAAATTATTTATAATTGAACATAATGGACAAAATTTCAAAAATATTATATTTTGTTGTATTTGACTAAAATAAGATATAGGAAGAAAAGATTTTTTAATCATATATTATATTGTATATTAAACTACAATTATATATTAAGTTACATAGTTTTAATTAAATTGCAATATGATAATACAATAAATTAATTAGTAATAATAATTCTATAAAAATTACGATCGGTGAGAATGAATATGAACAAAAAAATTATTTATATAAATTTTTAGTTTTATTAGGTTAAATAGCACTAAACTTATTTCTGAACTTTTTTTCTTTTCTGATGTCAATGCAAATAAATTTATTTATTTTTTGATACCATTTTTACACACAATTCTGATATGAATTTATTCCACAATAACATTGATTTTGATGTATAAACGTGAGATATTCATATATTTTAATAAAATTTTAATAAAATTTATTTGAAAAATAATATCTTTTGTCAATTTTTTTTTGCGTAAGTTTTATGATTTTGCTCGCATTTTCTACATTACTAGAAATAATTCGAATATTATAATAATTTTATGCATTTATGTGTAAACTTCAATTTACACAGATAGATCATCTAAAGGTTATTCTGGTTTCTTAGACGTTTTCTGACTTGCAATAACAGTTTCGCAATAATGACAATTCATTATATGTATATTTTAATAACAAACAAGCGCCGATCATTTTGTTGTAATCATTTTTCTTAGGATAATAGCTATGCTATATAAAAAAGCTTAAATAGTAAGATGTAAATAACAGACAACTCAACTTTTATATTTTCTACTTTTTATGTATTGTCTTACTGTGATTGGCTGATTCGCTTAGAAGAGACTGGGACTTATTAACACCGTTTTCATAATTTTAGCATTAGATTTTTTAAACAATTAATTATTATAATTTAAGTACTAATATGATAGAAAGAGTCTTTCTTTATATTTTCCAGTAATGGTTCTATACACTATAGTTTTTTTTTGCAGTAAATGAAAGATGAACACGCTGCATTGTAGTCATTGCTCCGATATACATATCGGATATACATATCCATATAAAAAATAATTTACACATATATGTGAATCACTTTAAGTTGTCTCTATGATAAACTTTTAAATTTATCATTTTATTATAATAAATTATCATCGTTACTCAAAATAACGTGTCGTATTACGAAACACTTTTTTAACTAATAATATATCACTTAGATTTTCTCAAACTGAAGGACATTAATACGAAATGCTCAAAAATTTATTTGCTTCTTCTTGAATCAGATTTTTTTCTTTTTCTATTGTAATGTTTGTTTGATTTAAATGAAACTTATGGAAAAGTATCTATGTTATAAAAGAAATATTTTGTGGTAATTTTTTCATTATCTCTTTCGTCATAAATACATAAACGAAACGCAATGACTACTGACAACGCCAAAACTAGCCTCGATCTCTCTCATTGTTTACATGTTACTGCTTTATGTTTTTTATATGCCATATATAATCTTAGGTATTCATATCTCATATTTATCGATAAATCCGTTCATCTATTTCTGAGATTCTGTAATATCTGTGACGTAAATGCGCATTTAAAAACACTACTAAATACGCATTTAAAAGCACATTTATCGATAAAGGTGAGATATGAATGCTAAAATCTCATATTTTTTTTATTGTAGCATTCGTCATTAGATCTCTCTCTCTCTCTCTCTCTCTCTCTCTC
>Ga0157364_1009427_pt1 | contig 10096 bp, 8 predicted proteins | sample AttsexASBM2_FD_111476 | JGI IMG/M metagenome (GOLD analysis project Ga0157364, IMG submission 111476) | Fungus gardens microbial communities from leaf cutter ant in Ribeirão Preto, State of São Paulo, Brazil - Atta sexdens ASBM2 | ecosystem: Host-associated > Fungi > Mycelium > Unclassified ... | reverse complement strand
GTTACATTTGGAAAAAATTAAAAACGAACTAGACCACTTTTCTTGAGAAGCACTTTAAAATGTACAATATTATTATTATTATTATTATTATTATTATTATTATTATTATTATCCTATTCATAATTTTTTGTTGAATTTTTTTTTGAAATTTGGATATTATTGTATACTTATATACAGTGAGTGCAAAAGTACAGAGAAAATGTTTTTTAAAAAAACTTTATTTTCAAAAAATAAATATTATCCAGCGACAAATGAGTAATCGAACTGATAGAGTCGAATCGATATCGATACAATGATTTCAACATCAATTTGACGATTCAACATAATTTTAATTAATGATCATTTCTTACTGAGTAATTAACAATTTATTTATAAAGAATAAAATAGATTGTATATTTCTTAAAAAATTATATATACCAAAAAGATGTGTATTAATTATAGAAAATGTGTAATCTGAAAAATAAGCAAAAATTAAAAATTACATTGTTTGGATGCTCAAAAAGTAATGCGTACAACCAAGAAATTTAGCTTCTAAAATCAGAAACACAGGCGAAGTTTGTGTATGTTAGAACAGAATATATTCATTGTATAAAATTGCTAATTAATGTTTATTTTCTACAAATAAAACTTTTTTATAAAAAATTTCCTTATACGAATATTTTTGCACTCACTGTGTGTGAGTGCGAACTTATAACAAATCACATTTATGTTTAACGATAAAGAATCTTTAAGGATAGAAAAAAGTTTCTTAATCATACATTTTTAGTTTATAAGTTTTTAATGTTTGATAATCTTTTTGAATGCAAAACATTAAATACATCAAATGATTGTATAATATCTCAGTTTGGCCGCCGCGTGTGTCTCACACTGTTTGTCGAGTCAACCTGCATCGCAGTTGTTTAAAATTACCGGTTAGACGTAGAGAACATTTTTCATTTCTTATAAAAATAAAAGATACCTCTATAAATTTTTTTTTTATTATAGAGCTTTTAATTATAATTTTTTGCGATCTAAATAAGCATCTTTCGTACATGAAAAATCGCATTTGGCATTACACTTTCAATTAAATTAAATGAGTGATGTGAATTAAATTAGATGCAAGTTACAGTTTCTAAAAATAGTTTCCATTAGCTTCTCCTTATTAACAAAGGAAACAACATGTCGCATAGATATTGCAAGGAAATAACGGACATTTGTTGGGAGATCGATCTATCTGCATTCTCGCGCCTAGCACCGAAAGTCTAAAAGAGGAATCCTATTCTCATACTTTGTGAGAGACCTTGAGAGATGAAGAGAAAGAGAGAGAGAGAGAGAGAAAGAGAGAGAGAGAGAGAGAGAGAAAGAGAGAGAGTATAGCAGGTTCTGACACGCCAAATTGCTGCTCACAGTCTAATCGTAAGAAGATATTCGCGATAAGGGATTTTCACTTACAAGTTACAACCATCGTGTCGAATCGTGCCGGCGAATTTGAAACATATAGGCAGGAAGTGTCGGAGACTATTGATTTTAACCAGGGCCCCTGGTTTGGCTTGACGCAACCTGTATTTTACAACGTATTAGTGTCGCTTTTATACAGCGTGAATATTGCTTCACATATTATATAATATAAACAGTAACTTATATATTGTACACAAAGTATTTTTATGAAAAAAATCTATATCGTATTAAGTTGAAAGATTAATTGTTTCTAATTAATTATATTAATTGTCTGTTTTATCGTACATTTGACATCTTCTTACGAGACTCTAAAAAAGTTTGTTCTAATCGTTTGGAACTTTTGTGCTAATATATATAATATAATTTAATATAATTTATTAATTTTAAAATTGGATTTAATTAGACGAAAAGAAAGTGAAAAATTGCGAAAAGTTTCTTTTGATTAAAATTTGCATTAATTACATTTTATTATTAATGTTATCTATTTATACATAATTAAAATTCGACAAAGAGAAAGAAAGAGAGAGAAGAAGAGATCAACAATAAAACCAAATGTTCTGTATAATTTATCGATTTGCGAGTTTTGAGAGAGTTAAATCAGTGACTGATACTTCATTTTATTGCTCTCGAGGCACTCCCGCAAAGATTTCTCTTAAAAAAAAATCACACACGATGCCGTATACGTGACGTATCTAAAGAGCATGCTCGCCGAAAATACTCGCGCGCTGATTTCTAATTCTAACATATGAAACACATATGTTCTCGGCTGTTGCTAATACTACACTCTGAAGATGACAAGGTCTCCGCCTTCGTAAAATACATCTACCGATGGTCTCTCAGCACATAAAATTCGAAGGTCAAGCATCGACGTTTCTCTACATTTCCCATAAAGTATCTTCTACACGTATCTGTTTTGAATTTTACATATTAGCTCGATATGCATTAATCGAGATGCATTGTTGCACCGATTCTGTTGAACGTCTTCAATTGATGCAACAAATCCTATAGCTATCAAAAAGTATTTAACAGATTGTTTAAGAAATCATCCAAGTCAATGATTGTATACGAAACTCGTATGAATAATGTAAACGTTTATTTGTGATATTTCACAGTTATGTGACATCAATAATCTCTCTAGACAGATTGTAAAATAGTATTTGAGCTGTATTCGTAGATCGAATTGCTTTCTGATGCGAAACAGTATGGAACTGATTAGGATCGGTGACATAGAAGCATCGAAGGGCGGCTAAAATTCGCTCAAAATCGAAGGGGTCTTGTAGAGCTTGCCCGGAAGAATTCGTTATATCAACATGATTGGTTCCATGGGGAACAAAGAAGTCTAGACTATGCTGGTGTGTAGCGAGAATTGTTCTTTTTTTCTCTGACACCGACGGACGCCCTGTCATCCTCATCGTCAGTGCCTTTCTCTAAGAGTTGGACTTTTATATTCTCTCTGTACGCACGAGAGTGACAAACATGACATCCCTTTAAAGGAATGTTCGTTCATGCACCGATACGATGCAACCTAGCTGTGGTGCATATTCTAATTCCGGCTCTCTCTCTCTCTCTCTCTCTCTCTCTCTCTCTCTCTCCCCCCCCCTTCCTCTCCCTGCAATTTATTCCTCCAAGAAGATAAATCGTATATGGAATGCAATGTTACGTCAATAATGAAACTAAAGATAATTGCAACTGATAACTGCGTTATATTATACTTTTTGATTTCGTTAATTGGTCATTGAGATCTTTGACATCATTAAATCTTTTGGTATCAGTTTCTATCTACATATTTCTATCTATCTATACCTATCATGGATATACGTAAGAAATGAAATAATTACAAACTCCACTCAATTTCTAATTAAACTTCTAGTATATTTAGTATTTCAGTATTTTACGACGTTAATAAGTACCAATTATACACTGATCAAATTTTTTTAATGCTAATTCATTGCATTTCGCTGCAAAAATGAATAGAAATGTATTTTATGTATATTTTTTTAAAAAAACATAGGATAATTATTAACTTTATCGGATCATGCACATCGTGTACATGCTCTAAATCCGTATCGCGTACATTGGCGGAAGTGCGTGAACGAGCACTCTCTTATACACCGCTGATTGATAATACCGTAGTACACGACGATGCGCACGTATATACATTAATTGCGTATGCCGGATGTTGAAGTCCATGCACGTTGCGTACTATCAAGTTGCGTTATACCAAGGACAGTCGGACGAATCATGATCGATAGTAGAAGAGATCTGCTGAATCCGTTATATCCCACAATCATTAGAAACAATATTTTTGAAACTATAAACTCTCGTTAAACTAACGTAAATATTATTTTGTTTTAGAGCGCGCAGAACAGATTGTTAATTAAAAATGGCAAGATTGTGAACGACGATGGGATAATCGACAGCGATGTCTACATCGAGGATGGTATCATCAGGTATGCAAATATGAAATACATTTTAATTACACGATATGCGTAATATTGATTTATATTCCGCATTCATACATATAATGTGCATCGTATATAGGAATCACCAGTAGATTTATTAGGGCAAATTAAGCTCAGATTCGCACGATTCTCAAAAATAGCGAGGTTTGTATTTAAATTGGTAATATGCCGGTAATATTATAATATATTTAGCTCACTTGTCTAACCGCTACTTTATACAAACTAAATGTGATTACATTCGCGGTAATTTTATCACTGAATGAGGTGTGTAGCAACAGATAACACATTTACGTTCGCTGTAATTTATCAAACGAGCGTGACTGGTCGTAAACGTTAGATAATCGATAGAAACTATCCAAATCAACTGGTCAATGTCAACTGAGATTTGACTAATTTGACTAATTGAACTGTAATTTATCAAAAAGTCTCTTGAATTGATTGCGAAGGACGAAGGAAATTATTTGATAAAAATTTTCATTTTTCGCAGACAAATGGGACGTAATCTCATTATTCCGGGTGGCACGAGAACCATCGATGCTCGTGGAAAATATGTAATGCCCGGTGGCATAGATCCACATACACATTTCGAGTTCGAGTTTATGGGTACCAAGTCGGTAGATGACTTTTATCAAGGCACAAAAGCCGCAGTCGCTGGCGGTACCACGATGATCATTGATTTTGTGGTGCCGCGAAAAGACGAGAGCCTCGTGGAGGCTTACGAGAGATACAGGCAATCGGCGGACCAAAAAGTATGCTGCGATTATGCGTTGCACGTCGCCGTTACATCTTGGAGTCCGAAGGTAAATTGATTAAAACATTTTATAAGTTTATATTTTTTATATATTATATCTTACAACAGATATATTGCAATCCAATCAAGTTTGTTAGAATATGTCACAAGTATCTACTTCTAATTTGATCAGTTTTCCTAGCTATCGACTACTATACTATTGCTTTTATGATATGATATATCAATCAAGCATTTACGCTATAAGTGCAACATAATGTTTAAGCCAGGTCATTGCGCCATGTGCATCTATTCTGTCTTTCTAGTTATCTGGAACGAGATAATTTCAATGTTTAACAAATTAAATCCTCCTAAGAAAGAAAATTTATTTAGGTTTGACATCTTTTTTCCCTTCTGTTAATCATATTTAAAATTATGACATTTCTAAATACGATATTTCAAAAAAAATCAACACTTTATAATGTTTATCTATTATAGACTTACACGTTGATTATGTTAACTAGACGTATCAATTGTAATCGTAATGACAATTTATCTAATTCCGATGTAAGTTACGATATATATGAATTACATAAAATTAATATAATTCTATCTTTTATACTTTTTGGTCATTGAGGTAGTCGTAATTCAATTCAAAAGTTTTAAACTTAATGAAATTCATCAGATGTTAACACTGTCTGATATTAGTAGTAATCTGATTATCATTATATCGATGATCAATTAAGATTTAACTATTCATTTTCTTGTTCAAATTATATTCTCTCCATAATATGGCGAAGCGGAAAGAGAATTCAATTTTTCGTAGTTCCTGTCTCTTAGCATGGTTCAGGTCTTAAAAAATGCAGAGCTTTAATTATCGACATTCGATAGAGATTGGATCAGAGCGATTCCAAATGTAGGAAAACTAACAAACTCGTTCTGTAAATTGGTTGTGTAGTTCTCCGTAGTAATCGGCTTATAACTACGATCTACGATTACCGATCACGCGGTTGGAATACCGAGTGACGGCGGATGAGAAAACCGCACGTGCTCCCTGAGGGCACGATAGATGAAAGCGATTTGCCATTGAGCCTCCTTATTTGCTGTTCATCATACAATCGAAAGGAAGCCACGTTCGCAATTCATTATTCATCGATACTCATTGCCTCATCTGTCTGCAGGTCAAAGAGGATATGGCGACTCTGGTGAAAGAGCACGGCGTCGGTAGCTTCAAAATGTTTATGGCGTACCACGATATGTTTATGCTCAGAGATCCGGAGCTGATCGAGACTTTCAAGGCGTGCAAGGAGATTGGCGCCATTGCTATGGTACATGCGGAGAACGGTGATCTTATCGCGGAGGTATATCATATACGTACACAAAATGATGATAACGTACACTAACTAACGCACACACTATCCGATCAATTCGTTGCTTCATGATACTTCTGATTATTAATCCTCGCTAATATCCTCTTAAGATTATATTGAAGATATATATTGAAAGATATATCCGAAATTTCGTACGTTTCAATATAGATATATTTCTGAAAGCATAAAATATATAGTGTATTTATATATAGTAACTTCTAAGCTTTTAATATCTTTTGTTTACTATGGTCGACGAACAAAGTAACATAAAAAGAAAGCTAAGCTAATAAAATTGCTATGTGACTTGAAAATTATACGAGTAATGGAGGTTAATAGTATGTATCCACATTGTTTGAAACAGGATTTTAATGTGAAATACAACATACTAGTTCTTTTTTATCATTATAAACTTGTTCCAGAATGCGAAGAAATTACTAGCCGCAGGAGTAACTGGCCCAGAAGGCCACGAGATGTCACGCCCCGAAGAAGTCGAAGCGGAGGCTGTGAATAGAGCATGCGTTATCGCGAATCAGGTAAACGCTTCGCTGTGATATCATTGCTAAAACATTGATATCTTTTAGTCAGAGTTTCGTATATTCGTTCTTCGTTATCTGTTTTGATGTATATCTTACTTTGTCTCAACACGCAAGATTTTTTTATATTTGACTTTTAAGGTTCTATATAGATGTACTTGGCACGGTATCCATAACAGTATTTAGTTCACGAACGATCATAAATTTAGTAGATTAGAAATCAGGGTGCTACTTTTCGTAGCATGTGCCTGATGTATGAAATTTTCGAATTGTACTGAAATCAAGAAATATCTGTATCACGCCATAAAATGTGATAATAGCGCTTAAAATTACTTTATTGCTTATCTATTTAATTTAATTTTTTTTCTCTCTAAATTTATACTTTGTCATCGTCCTTTCTTCTTTCCTTATATCTTTTTAAATATTTCTTTTTTAATTTTATAGTTTTAAATTCCATTCTTTACATATACTTAAAAAAGATATATTACTTTAAAAAAATTAATTTTTTACTCTCCCCACCCTCTCTCTCTCTCTCTCTCTCTCTCTCTCTCTCTCAGCAACTGAAAATATATATATTTTTTTAAATTACTATCGCATCTTATGCCGTATTAGTATCAAAATTCCGCATGCTTAGGTCAATTGTCCGCTGTACATAGTGCATGTGATGAGCCGTAGTGCCGCCGAACAAGTGGAGGCCGCGCGTAAGCGTGGTGTTTGTGTCTTTGGTGAAACCTTGGCAGCTGCAATTGGCACGGATGGTACCAACTACTTACACAAGTGCTGGAGACATGCCGCCGGCCACGTTATAAGTCCACCACTCAGACCTGATACGGATACGCCACGAGTACTTGTGAACATGTTAGCTAAGTGAGTCAAAGCCAATGATAAATTTAGGATGACTTTGACATCGAAATAGGCTAGAACGTAAATTTACGAAATCATCTATACGCGAAATTATAGATACTTGATTCTTTGAAAATTAGCAAATCGAATATACCATATATATTATTGATCAAAATTAGCCAATACAAACTATTAGTTGTTAACAGCAATATTTAAACATAGATCCGATTGCAGACATTCTTAAATAAATCGTACTTGCCAAGTATAGTATCTTGTCTATAAAATGCCGGAAAACACTTTCTTTTGAGGTCGATGCAATAGTTGTATCAACATATTTTTCTTTCTACTTAAAGGGAATAACGCACGACTGGTCTTTTTCTAAATAAGTAAGCGTACACATTGAAAAAAAAGTTAGATTTATAGAGAGTGTTGAAGATCTTGAACAGAAAAACTCGATGTGTTTCTTTGCGACATTTCTTGCCATTAGGTATCTTTTATTCTATTTATCTCAAATTGTGTTTTTCAAGTAATGTTGCATGTATGTATAATATATGACCCTAAGTATCTATTACCGAGTACCAAAGTCTTGTTTCGCGCCCTCCATATACTTTCTATTCCGCTGATTAACGGAAATAGGTTGCAATTGCAGCAATAGTAATTTAAGTTTCTATGTAATCCAGCTAGACGCTTGCGTGACATACGCGCAAATTGCACAATTATGCCGTTCGCACACTGAAATTTATATTTGATCGTCGAAATTTACTCGCATGCGTATTGAACGTAACTCGTTATCTTTGTTTCTCCTTTTTCTCTTATTTTTATTCATTTACCTATTACATATAAATATTTCTCTCTTATGGTTATTTTTACTTTTAGCATTACGTATTGCGCATGTAAAAGCATATAAAATATTATATAGACGTTGATATAAAAATATATTTTATTTGAAACTTTTTTAAATTGTTAGAATTGTTGTAAATCGAGCACAGCTGAAAAAGATTTTGTTTGATAGCTTTATGATTTGTAAAATTTGACATATAGTATCGATATTTATCATAAAATACGTTTTTTAGAATTAAAAACACAGATCTAATTTTATACGCTAATGTTATAATTTCATATATTTTATATGAAATTACTTTAGTATAATTAAAAACTAATATTTGTATATAAAATACAAGACTATACAAATTAGCGCGAGACACTATTATGTCTCCTAATAAAAGGTAATAGCGATAATTTTAATATTAAAACATTTTGAAATTTTTATTGAATTTCGATATAAATTTTTTCAGTTATAAGTTGTTTTGATTAATTAAAGGTAATAAACATAACGATAAAAAGAATATAACAGTTCATTATAACAATGAGAGAATAAAAATATCGCGTTTAGGTGAATAGTCCGTTGTACATAACGGCGATTTCAAGCAAGTCGGCTGCCGACGTTGTGTCGGCGAAGCGATCGGACGGTATCATCGTTTTCGGGGAAACCTTGGCAAGCACCATCGGTATCGATGGTAGCGAGCAATATGGCAAAGACGTGGAAAGAGCAAAGCGTTTTATTACTAACCCACCGTTGCGGCCTGACCCAACGACACCTGCCTATCTAACTGAACACCTGGCCCAGTAAGTAGATTGTATAAAGAATCCCTGATGTCTTTATAATGGCTGGGTTGTTCCTTCTCGTACTATTTAATTGAATTTTTTTATATTAAAAACAATAAATATTTTAATTTTTTAGTTAAGAGATATTTGTTTCCAATTAAATAAAAAAATGAAAAATGAGAAGATTATGATTTTGGCACTTTATGAATATTATTATGTATAATTTTTTCTTTATTTACACTCTTATATTTATTAATCTTTTTTTCATTCTCTTTCTTTCCAATCAAGAATGTGTTGGATTATTATCCTATATTATTTCGCTCAAACGTTCATAACAATAAATTATAATAACAAAATTATAAGAATTACATAAGCGTAACTTTCGGTCTGGATATTAATAGCTCCGACGTAAGAAGTTGCCTTTATGATGAAGCGCAATTAATGTCGATTAAATGAATAGAGGAAAAACTGCTAGTTTAACGACTAGTTTACTATTAAATGAGTATCATCCTCCAACTTTTAATCATTTGATGTTTACTATTATTTTATTTTGTATTATTAATTTTTTACTTTAGCCTTTACTCGATGTCAAGGTATTTAATTGATAATTTAATTTTCCTTCCGAGAATACGATCTTCAGACGCATGCACTAACACGACTTTTTCAGAGATAATCTTCAAGTTACCGGCAGCGACAATTGCACGTTCAATGCCGAGCAAAAGGCTCTGGGCAAAGACGATTTTACGAAGATTCCCAATGGCGTGAATGGTGTAGAGGACAGGATGGCAGTGCTCTGGGAGAAAGGTGTGCACGCTGGTATAATGGACCCTATGCGGTTCGTTGCAGTTACCAGCACAAATGCTGCCAAAATTTTCAATTTATATCCTCGAAAGGGTGTTATAGCCGTCGGCTCAGACGCCGACATTGTCGTCTGGGATCCCAACAGGAAACGTACCATTTCCGCCCAGACCCACGTCCAGGCTGTTGACTTCAACATCTTCGAGGCAAGTTTGATTAAGTCATCCGCTTTCGATAATTATAATATTGTCTAAGAATGTATGTAAATTATTTTCATCGCAAAATATGTGAAAGATTGCGATCTATCATATTTTCAACGAT
>Ga0157364_1009426_pt1 | contig 10098 bp, 4 predicted proteins | sample AttsexASBM2_FD_111476 | JGI IMG/M metagenome (GOLD analysis project Ga0157364, IMG submission 111476) | Fungus gardens microbial communities from leaf cutter ant in Ribeirão Preto, State of São Paulo, Brazil - Atta sexdens ASBM2 | ecosystem: Host-associated > Fungi > Mycelium > Unclassified ... | reverse complement strand
CGGACCATGAGGATTAGTATATAAGGTAGATTACTTTGTACTTAGAACTCCATCGAGTTCTCTTGTGTTACTCAATACAAGAGTTGTCTTATCATCCCACTCTAAGGATTTTAAGTCATAACATCAACCTCATGTCTTCCATAAGGATACCATGCTATATACATGTGCCCTGACAATATTCTTTTAGTCCCTTCTTCCACAGTTTAGGCCTTTAACCTTACATCATGTGACATGTCATGTGACCACAGTCACATGCCTCTTCATTGTCAAAATAAAAGAAAAAGAAAAAGAAAATCAAAAGAAAAGAAATATTAAATTAAGAAAAATAGATAAAAGAAAAAGAAAAATGTTAGTGTTCAGGCACACCATAACAGTATGTGCACAGACCACAGTCTGTAGTATATAAGATAGACTAGGTTATACTTAGAACTTCATTGAGTTCTCTTATGATAACCTAATCCAAGGTTCTGTTCTTGTTCTAACTCTAAGGAATTTGAATTATAAAGATAGATATATTATACTATAAATTCTATTGAGTTTTCTTGTATAAACCTTATACAAGATTCCTTCTTTGACTTATTATTTAGTCTAAAGTCATAATAGTTTTATTTTATTTTCTTTCTCTTTTATTTTTATTATTTTAGACTTGAGCAGAAGACTGTGATAGTCACATATATAACATAACAATAATATGTTGGTTTTATAGAAAGCATATAGACTTTAGAGTAGGTTAGTTGTAGTGTGTGTATAGACCACAGTCTGCAGTATAAGGTAAACTAGCTTATACTGGAAACTCTATTGAGTTCTCTTGTGTTACTTAATATAAAAGTGTGTCTTTTGTTTTAACTTTAGAACTTATTATAATAAGTGGTTAGCTATAATAAAGTTCATAGTAAACAACAAACTTTACTCAGCAACCAAGGTATCTCTGTTTATAGTAAATTATGAAAGGGAGTTAAGAATAAGAGCAGATATTAGAAGAAAAGAAAAGATAAAGAAAGCAATAGAGTTTGTGAAAAGAATAAAGAAGGTGTAGAAAGTGATGTTGAGTACAAAAGATTTGGTATTCAAAGAAAGGCTGGTGAGAAAGTTAGTAGACTAATATGCTAGTCTATATATCATTGAAGAAATGGTATTTTCTAATGTAGTCAAACTAAGGCTGCTAACTTTAATAAGGATTTATCCAGTTGTGAATGTCAGTCAAGTAATAAAGTATAGAGAACTAGTAGAGGGACAGAAAGTAAAAGAAGTAAAACTAATAGAGGTAAAAGAGATCAAAGAGTAGAAGGTAGAAAATAAAAGAACTTAGACTTAGAGAATACAAAAGAAGTGGTGGCAGAGTTTGAAGGAAGGTTAAGTACAAAGGTTAGAAGACAAGAAAAGTCAGATTTGACAGAGAAACAAGATTTTAGAAGGAAAGAATTATTAGAGAAGTATATAGTGAAAATATTATATAGGTAAAATAATGCAAAATTTGAAGAAGAATATTTACAGAAGTTGAAGAGAAACTAGTAAAAATGAAAGTCAGTTTTCCTAGAGAAGAAATATTAAAAGAAGAGTAATATTAGAGTTAAAGATGGTGAACTCTATTTATTTATTTTTATTTCTTATTTTTATTTTATTTTCCATTTATTTTCTTATTTAGAACTTAGAGTTAGGGTTATAGTGTGACATCACATACACATGACTGTCACAACTATTATAAATCATTCACACACATATATTACTGTTATGATCTTAGGCTTGGCTTAGGTTGTAACTTAGACAAAGACTTGAGTAAGGATAAGAGGAATGATCAATTGGTAAAGTATAAGGATACAAAATAGTATTTACAACTATATATATCTAGTGACCATGAGAAATAAGTATATTTTTCTTGAGAAATGTCAGGTGTGGTTCATACCAGGGTGGAAGTCTGCAGAATGAACTCAGAGATAAGCAGACTTGTGGATCAACCTTGGCTTCAGCTTATATGCTATACCATCTGTCTGCTGCATGGTCACAACTTCAGATGATGGGAAGAAGTCCAAGATGGGAGTGAGTGCTGATTGGTGTGTTGCTGTTGAACACCGGAGATCGAGTTTAATAAGAGTTATCTTCATCGATTATCAGACTAGCAAATTACAGTGTAACTACTAGTCTTATATACAAATAGATAGTATAGGAGATGCTTGGGGTTTCAGTGGTAAAACCTCTACTATCCTGAGCAGAGGTTTTAGTGTTGAGATACTGACAGAGGTAACTCCATCATGGAAGACTGAGTTGAATAGGAGTATCTTCCACCATGGAAGACGGAATACCCAGAGGGTTGCAGCACCACCATAAGACATGTTACGAGAAAGGTGGCTGCTGTGGAAGGCGGGCTTTGTCAAGATTGTTGACAAGGGACTTTATTTTATTTTTCCTCTTTATTTTTATTTTACTTTTCTTTTCTTTTTTCTTTTTAATTCTCTATTTTTAGAACAACTTGGGTTAGGGGTTATCAGTCACACTGTCACATCAGTCACAAAGTGATGGCATAGTCACAAGACTGATCAAGAGACATAGGAGAAGGAAGTAGAAGGTTCTAGAACAAAGTGACGTCATACAGCATGGACAACACATGCTGGCCTCATGTTATACTCATGGTCGTTTAGGGTAGAGTGCACAGTAGCTAGCACGGACCATGAGGAATAGTATATAAGGTAGACTACTTTGTATTAGGAACTCTATTGAGTTCTCTTGTGTCACTCCAATACAAGAGTTGTTTCTTGACTTAACACTCTGAGTCTTGAATCATAACAGGCTTGTATGATTTGGAGATGATATCACTGCAGGGATGTAATTTCCAGATGGGTGGGCTTGCATATGACAAGGAAACAGAATGGGAAAAAATGAGGAAACCTCTACTACTATATGAGATGCTAACTGATAATATATAAGGATGATACAAGGTGTAGTTAAATATGAGTCAGAAGTGAAATAGACCCCAGTATATGTTTTTCATAAGATGAACATCTATATAACATGAGGTATAGATCATAGCAATTATAACAGTACCTCCATTTTAGCATTCATATCCTTACGAACTTTGTTTAATCCAAGAATGTTAGATCTCCAACCACATATGATGTTACCAGTTTCTTTGTTAGTCCAATAACTACTTCTTTCCTTAATGTTAAGGCTATGAAGAAGGGCTCATGTAGTAGTCCTCCTGAATATATTTCAATTGGAAATCCATGTTGACTTGTATCCAAGTTATGTTTTTGTTTAATGAACTTAGCTGCAATTTCTTTCCAATATTGTATATCTTTCTCTATTTTGTCAAATAGCCTTGTAATGAAATGATGGAAGAAATAGAATAGTCTCTGTTAGTAATTGTAGTGTTTTTAATGCCTTCTCCAAGTTGTTGACTTCTTGTATGAAAATTGGTTTAGGGGTTTTGGTTTGTTGGACTCTGATGATATATTGTATGACTTGTACAAAAATACTTCTTCATCTTGTACAACATCTTTCTTTTGTTTCCCTTTGTCAATAATCATTGGTTGTGGTGCATCTTGGTATGTTTCCTGGTATGCCTCTTGTATTATTTTGACATGTTCTTTGATTCCTTTGCCTTTACATTAGTCTAATTCATTGGCTAATAGAACTTGAATATACTGGGCTTGTTATTCTATATCTCTATGAATGATGTTTCTGAGTTTCTCAAATATGCTGTAAATATCTCCTCTAATTTACTTCTTATGAGTTTCTTCAGTTTATAGTAGAATGATTTTGATGTCTGCCAGTTGATTTTTTGCTGCATTTGCTATCTTGACAAGATTTTGGATTTGTAATTGCAGGTCTGCTATTGTCTCCAGTCCTCAGATTATTTTGTGATATTTCCTCATCCAATTCTTCTTTTTATGGTTCAAGGTCATGATGAGGTTCATGTTGTTAACAGTGCAAGCAATATAGAGACTAGAGGAAATGGGGATGGTTGTGAATTGATAGGCTATTTGTGTTGATTTCTCGAGTACAAGTATAAATTTGAAATGTCAATTTGGGATTTTACCCTCCTCTTTTATAGATTTCAGCTTAAAATCTTTATCTAATAGTCTTGAATTGCTTTCCTAGCATGTGATAACACTATTTCTGCTATCTATTGATTGTATTCATTTCTATAATCTTTCCAATAAACCAAAAATTGTATGTCACATTCTTGTTTCCTGTAATTTTATACTTCTTTTACTTTATACTCTTCTTTTTCATTGATGATGTCTGGTGGTGGTGCTGGATCCATATGCTGTTCCTTGAATTGGAGTTTCCTGTATTATGTCAGCAGGTCTTCATTGAACATGTTGTGAATTGTCTATCCTTTTAGTAACTTCAGCTGAAATACTCCTTGACCAATGTTCTTTGTGGTTTTAAAAAGTCTATATCTTTTCTGGTCTAGCTTTTTGGAAGATTGTTTTAATTGAATATTTTTAGCTTGCAGCCACACATTGTCGCTTGCTTTTAATTCTTGTAAGTTTTGTCTTTTATTGTTGAATTGCTTCTTTATGGCTTTTTTTGCTATTTTTATTGATTTCTTTGCTGCTTTTCAACTTCCTTGTAGTTTCTTAAGGAAATTCTCAAACTTTGGTAATTCTGTTTTCACTATTAGGTCCCCTTTCAATGGATGTCTTCCAAAGTTAAGTTTGAATAGGGTATAACCTGTAGCTGCATGTCTTTTATCATTGTACTGGAATTCTACTATTGACCACCATTCTATCCAATTGTCTTGTTAGTAATTAACATAATGTTGCAAGAAAACTTTGACTTCTTGATTGATTCTTTCTGTTTGACTATTTTTTTGAGGGTAAGATACTGTGAATAATATTCTTTTTATTCCCAATGCCTTATTGAGGTCTTCTATAAACTGTGAGGCAAATTGAGATCTCCTGTTACTAAGAACCTTCTTTGGTACTCTATATCTTCCATATTTTGTCTCTATAAATTTTGGCTATATTCTCTGATAATACTACTATAGTTGTTGCTTTGAGTCTGATTATCTTGGTAAATCAGTTTATTATGACCATGATCACATCTTTGTTATTTGATTTGGAAAGTGGTTCAATAATGTCAATACTGATTTCCTACTATGGTCTTTCAGGTGTCCCTAATGGATGAAGTTCTCTTGCCTTCTTCATGTGTTGTACTTTATTTTTCTGACATTTCTGGTATCTCTAGACATATTTATTGATATTGTTTCATATTCCTGGCCACCAGTAGTTCCTCTTGATTAACTTGAGCATCCTCTGTTGTTCTGGATATTCTACATCTACTGGTTTATAGTTTTTCTATAGGATTTGCTCTCATATTTTCTAGTTATTTAGAACATATATCCTTTCTTCTATGTAAACCACTCTATTGTTCTTCCATGCTTGTCTGTCTGTTTTTTCTAGCTCTTTTTGTACCTCTTGTTCTCTAGTGTTGTTTTTCCAGATTTCATCCAATAATATGATTTCTTTTACCACTTGGTTTTCTCTGAGCACTATTACTTCTACTTCTGTGTTGACTCTCTTTGTCTATCCTTGAGCATCTTGATATCCTTGTTATTATTTTTTGTGTTCACCTAGTCTTTTCTTGATAAGATGTCTGCTCTTGTATTTGTTTCCCCTAGAACATGTTATAGGATGAAGTCATAGTCTTGTAATTTCAAATACCACCTTGCTTGCTATCCATTAAGTTTGTGTGCTTCTCAGAAATATTTGAGATTCTCATTGTCTGTCCAAACTTCAAAATTTTCTATAGTATCCAATAGATATTGCCTCTATTTTGTTAAGACTTCTACTATGGCTAGTAGTTCTTTGTTATATATTTTATAGTTCCTTTCTGCTACTTGCATCATTCTTGATAAAAATGTAATGGATTTCTATTTCCCTTCTTGTTCCTGAAATAGGACTCCTTTAATTGCATATTCTAATACATTAGTTTCTACTCTGAATTTTTCTTCTCTTTTTGGTAAAGTAAGTACTGGCTGACTTGTGATTCTGTTCTTTAATTCTTCAAATGCATTTTGATGTTCTTTTTCCTATTTTCACTCTTTATTTTCTTTGAGTTCATTTAGATATTTTGTTATATAACTAAAGTTCTTGATAAAATGTCAGTAGAAATTTGCAAATCTTAAGAAGCTTTTCACTTCTTTTATTTTGGTAGGAGTTTTCCATTTCTTAATAGTCTTGACTTTGTTATTTTATATTTGTACTTCTCCTCATCTAGCTATTACTCCTAAAATAGATATCTCCTCAGTATCAAAGTTGCATTTTGATTGTTTAAAACAAAGTATTACAATGACTATTTCATGTTCTATAGATGTGTTAGGAACAGACCAGTCATTGTACCAGTTACACTAAAAGTGTGCAATATCAAGCTTATCTTTGACATCTGGCTGGTACTCTATATATACTTCATATTGTACTCCTGACAATATCTCCTTTTCAAGGCATATGGTCTCCACATAGAAGTTATATGAATAGCTGTACTCAAGGGTTATGCTATATATTTTGGTCTCAGAGCCTTGACAGTCTTATGGAGTTTCTAAAGGATCTAGTAAACTTTGCTTCACAGAGTGTCCAGTTTAATGGAGATACATAGCTAAGCAACTGGTTGTATCTAGTGACACTCCTAGCCACATCACACTTTTATGCTAATAACTGTCTATTTAAAGGGAATGGTTTTACTGGGAGTTGAACCACCAACTGCTTGAAAGCTTGATATTATGTTAGGAACAAACCAACCACTGAACCAGTTACACTAAAAATATGTAATATCAAGCTTAGCTTTAACATCTGGCTGGTACTATATATGTACTTCATACTATACTCCTGATACTATACTAGTTGATTTTCAAGCCAAAGAACTACAGAGTATCTAGGTATCTTAAATACTAAGACTAAGACTATCCAAGTATTGAAGGAGACAGGTAACTACTTTGAGTACATTCAAGTCCTTGGAAATAGAGTCCAAAGTTCTATGGAGATCATAAGGAACTATGTAATTAGTAATAGAGTAATCAAATATAAAAAGGAACCAGGGAGATCTATACTGGAAAAGAATAAGTAAACTAGAAAGAAAGATACTCTTTTCCACAGATGTTCTGAGCAGATTGGATGTTAGGAAGGCATTATCTATGATATATTCAAATAGATCAGATGTATTTGGATGGGTATGTAACAGAGAGGCTAGCAAGAAGGTTAATAGAAACAATATGTTGGCTTCTATATGATAGAAGAAGTGGTATTGGTTAATAAGAACTAGTCAAAGAATAGAAGAACTGAAGCTAGTAGAGGTAAATAGAGAAAAGGAGTAGGAAGTAGAGAGAATTTTTAACAAAAGAATAGTGTGAGAATATATAAAGTACTTGGTTAAATAGAAAGACTTTATAGCAGAGCATAATACTTAGGAAAATAAAATAGACTTGGAAAATATAAAAAAGACAGTAGCTGAGTTTGAAGGAAAACTAAGTATAGAAGTTATGAGGCAAGAAAATATAGATAGAGTGAAAGATAGAAACTTTAGGTGGGGAGAACTGTTAGGAAAGTATATAGCAAAGATATTATATGAATGAAATAATAAGAAGTTTGAAAAGAAGTATCTAAGAAAGTTGAAGAAGAATTGGTAGAGATAGAAGTTTATTTCTCTAAAGGAGAAATCTTAAAGAAAGGATAATGTCAGAAACTCTTAGAATTAACTTAGATATTTTCAATTTTTCTTGTCTTTTATTATTTCTTTTTCCAATTTTTGTTTTCTTTATAGTTTAGTTTTCTTACTTTAGTTTTCTTACTTTTTTCCCTGAACTTAGCTAAGAGTATGATGGTCACAAATGTCACAAATCATGATGGAAGCATAACATATATCATAGTTATAGTCATACTATCATATGGCTTGTTAGAATATTATAGAAACTACTAAAAGGACTTAGTCATAGCTTTAAAATAGATTATATCACTTAATATATGAGTATGCTTTTGTTCTAGTACTTAAGCCTAAGTCATAATATTAGAACTCAATATCCTTTTAGAAACTGCCTAGCATAGAGTTCTTCCTCTTTCTTTCTTTTCATTCTTAGCCAAAGAGTAATATAGCTCTTTAGCTAAGAAGATCAGTTAGATTTTAAGCCTAAAATATTAGTAGTTGTCATTAGAAAATCTATTTCTAGAAACTTTATTTTATTCTCTTAAAATTTTCCTAGAGTACAAACTCTGTAAAACTTTATATTTTTGTCTAGTTGCTTTAATACTATCTTCTAGAGATTTATAATATTTTTTGTAGAGAGATGTATTGTTGCTTGATTGCAATATTTCTCTACTACCTTTATTTTTTGTTTTACTACAGTAGAAATTTAGACACTCTCCAGAATATCAGAGTCCTACTGCAAAATATTCTTACAGAGCCTTTCTAGCTCTTCTTTATACTATTGTTGTATCTCTTTCTTGGTATGCTTTTTGTTTGTTTCTTTTTCTTTTTTAGCTCTGTCTTTTTTTTTACTTTAGCTTCTGCCACTTAGTAAGTTTTCTTGGTTATTCTCATCTTACATTATGTCTTTACTGCCTCTTTTAGATAGGCTATCAATGTTTGTTCTTTGGTAATATGCTAAGCACTTTCTTCTTTTTACTTTACCAAAGGCTTGCAAAGCCTAAGGAGAATAGAAATATAGTAGGAAAATTAGCAGAAGACATAATATTGAGAAAAAAGAAGAAGCAAAATTTTGAAGGTTTAGTCCTAAGAGAGAAATAATGTTATATATCAAAGTTCAAACTCTAAGTGTAAATGTCTTCTATAGTAGATTACTCTTATTCAAAATCCTATAAGTAACTTATCTTCTATAGCAGACTTACTCATATCAAACTCTGTAAGTACTCTGCCTTTCATAATAGAAACTACTTTTATCCAAATCCTGAACTCTATTAGTGGCTTACTATAAATCAAACATCTATTCAACTATTAAAGGTAAGTATAGATAATAATCTTACTTAATATAGAGAATTTTCAACTATGTAGTAATAGTATCACTTAAGTATCCAAGTGTTTTAAACACTTATTCTAGTATTTAAAGACTGGTAAATACTTTGTGATCTTCAATCTGATAATCAACTACAACTTGATACTAAACTTCAGTGTTAATAGTAATATACTTTATTTTCTATTAGTACTCATTATCTAAAACTCTGTACTTATCTTCTGAAGTTGCAACCAAGCAACAAGTGAATAGCACAGCATATAAGTTAAAGCTAAGATTTTTTTCAAAGTCTATAATCTTGTATTTTCAGATAAGTATTCATACTTGATTTGAATCCTATCTTAATCTTGCAAAATTTTGCCCTTAAGTGTGAACCACATCTAACAAAACACTGTATATTAGTACTAACCCAATCTCCAACACTATAGATATCTCCAAGTTATCTACAATTATATTTGGCATGTCATTCACTTCTCTCTTTCCTATGCTCTTGTGAACTCTGACAAACTCTAGTAGACTCTGTAGTGCTCTACTGATTTCTGCATACATATTTGTTTTGCTTTCTTACACTCTGAACTTTCACATTTGCACTCCAATACTATCTCTAGATTAGTCTCTTTATTTCTAATAGTTTCTGATTACCAAAGCATTATCATTATTCACTTATGTAATCAGATCTCCAGCCCATCAGAGTGGACTAGATAGTAAGTAGCTGTTCTCTTAGAATTTCCTAGAGATAAGATAAGTTCAATATACTTAGGATTTCCTGGAGTTCTAGAGTTTTTCTGTGTTTCTGCCTAGTCATCCCAACAGATTCATTTGTCACAGATCAAAAATTCATTTTAATCTCTTTTATAAGATTGTATTTTGGGGATGAGTATGTCTAATAGCCAGCTATTAAGACATTATATCACTCAGAACTTTCTCAACACTTGAGTGTGAACAAATTCAACGGTCACAGATCAATGTCACAGGCAGTTTATAACTTGGACTGGAGGGCTTGGTCAACAATTTCTGATATTCCAACAAGTGCCTCCTCTTCTAGAGTACGACCCACAACTTGAATGGAGATCGGTGCATTCTTGAATGTCTCTGGGTCGTCTGAAACACGAGTCTCAGCCATAGACAGTTGAAGG
>Ga0157364_1009424_pt1 | contig 10099 bp, 17 predicted proteins | sample AttsexASBM2_FD_111476 | JGI IMG/M metagenome (GOLD analysis project Ga0157364, IMG submission 111476) | Fungus gardens microbial communities from leaf cutter ant in Ribeirão Preto, State of São Paulo, Brazil - Atta sexdens ASBM2 | ecosystem: Host-associated > Fungi > Mycelium > Unclassified ... | reverse complement strand
CCTACCCTAAATGACCATGAGTATAACATGAGGCCAGCATGTGTTGTCCATGCTGTATGACATCACTTTGTTCCAGAACCTTCTACTTCCTTCTCTTATATCCCGTGATCAGTCTTGTGACTATGCCATTAAGTTGTGACTGATGTTACAGTGTGACTGATAACCCCTAACCCAAGTTGTTCTAAAAATAGAAAAATAAAATAAAAATAAAAATAAAATAAGAAATGAAAATAAAAGTTAAGTTCATCATCAACGATCTTGACAATTGGATTCATAACTTATTAGAAGTAGTAATAGAAGAACCAGAAGTAGATATATTAGAAAAGATAAAAATAGCTGGGAGTAAGGACAAAGAAGTAGTTAGAGTAGTAGAGAAGATAAAGAAAGTGGAAGTAAAAGTATTGAGAGGAGAGAAGTAGCAGATAAAGAGAATTTGGTATTGAAGAAGAGAAAAGTGTATGTGCCAAAGAATAAAGCATCAAGAGTAGAAATAATCCAGTTGCACTATGATATATTGGTAGTGGAACATGGAGGGAAGTAAAAGAAAATGGAGTTAGTAACAAGAAATTACTGGTGGCCAGGTATCAAGATCGTTGACGATGGACTTCATTTTTATTTTCTCTTTTCATTTAATTTTAGTTTTCTTTTTCTTTTCTATTTTTAGAACAACTCGGATTAGGGTTTATTGGTCATGCTGTCACATCAGTCACAAGTTGATGGCGTAGTCACAAGATCGATCATAGGACTTGGGAGAATAGAGTAGAAGGTTCTGGAATAAAGTGATGTCATACAACATGGACAACACATGTTGGCCTTATGTCATACACATGGTCATTTAGGGTAGGGTGCACAGTAGTGAGCACAGACCATGAGTAGTAGTATATAAGGTAGACACTTTGTACTAGGAACTCTATTGAGTTCTCTTGTATTACTCAATACAAGAGTTGTTTCATTGCTTAACCCTTTGAGCTTTGAATTATAACACTAGGAGTAACAAAAGATATGGAAAAATATGTGGGAAATCATGATATGTGTCAAAGAATAAAGAATAAAATAGAGGTACCAGTAGGAAAGTTGAAGTTGAGTGAGATTTTGGACAAACCATAGACATATTTGATGATGGACTTCATCACAAAATGTGTCATCTTGGACAACCTATTGCAGACTACTAAGATTGCATCCTTCCTAGCTACTAGTGGTAACTTTGTGGCAATAACAGAAGAAACATCAGCAGAAGAGTTGGCACAGTTGTTTAGAGATAACATATAAAAGTTACATAAATTACTGGAAAGTATAGTATTAGATAAGGGACTATAGTTTGCAGTAGAGATAATAAAGGAGTTGAATAGTATGTTAGGAACTGAGACAAAGCTATTGACATTATTCCATCCCCAAACAAATATACAAATAGAATGCATGAATTAGGAGTTGGAACAATATCTTTAATTCTTTGTGGACCATAGACAAAAAGATTGGCCAGAATAGCTAGTATCAGCAGAGTTTGCAATCAATAACAAGGTATATTTAACAACTAAAGTATCTCTATTTATAGTGAATTATGGAAGGGAGTTAAGGATGGAAATAAATATTAGAAGGAAAGGAAAAATAGAAAAAGTGATGGAGTTTACAGAAAGAATAAAGAAAGTACAAGAAGAAGCAGAAGCAATGTTGAAGAAAACACAGGAGAAAATGAAGCAACAAGCAGATAGAGGAAGGAAAGAGGTGGAGATATAGAAAGTAGGGATAAAGTAATGTTGAGTACAAAAGATTTAATGTTCAAAGAGTAGCCAGTAAAGAAGTTAGTGGATCAATATGTTGGTCCATATATCATTGATGAAGTGGTTTCTACTAATGCAGTCAAATTACAACTGGTAATATTGATGAGAATCTATTCAGTTGTGAATGTCAGTCAAGTAGTGCAATACAAGAAACAAGTAGGGAGACAGAAAGTAGAGAAAGTAAAACTAATAGAAGTTGAAGAAGTTAAAGAATAAGAGGTAGAAAAAATATTGAACAAAAGAAAAGTGAGGGGAGTAGTAAAGTATTTAGTGCAATAAAAGGAGTTTACAGCAGAATATGAGAAAAAAGAAGATTTGGAGAATACAAAAGAAGTAGTAACAGAATTTAAAGGGAGGGTAAATGCAGAAATTAGAAGACAAGAAAGGTTGGATATAGCAAAAAAGAGAGATTTTAGGAGAGGGAAGTTACCAGGAAAGTATACAGTGTGTTGTGGCAACCACTTATTATACAAAGATAAATGATCACACAAGCAGTAAATCTCTTAAATTGGATATCAAGTGAAAAGTTCACAAGAGAACTCGACAAGAAGTCTCTGCTAAATTAGAGTCCTATATATACAAAGTATATATGGTCCATGCTACTAATAATTATGCCTGCCCTTATGTCTATGCTACATCCTCATATCCGCCTCATTCCCTACTCAAGGCTATCATGTTGTATATATGTGCCCTGACATTATCTTTCTAGATCCTTCCTTTATGTTCTAGGCCTATGACGTTACATCATGTGACCTGTCATGTGACTGTGGTGTCATATGCCTCTTCATTGTCCAAAAGAAAAATAAAAGAAAAGAGAAAATAAAATTAATATAAAATCAGAAAAATAAAAGAAAAGAAAAATAAAATTGTTAGTGTTCAAGCGTCCCATAACAGTATCCCCCTTTTTAAGGTTCCGCTTCCAGAGGAACTTCTTTTTCATCCCCTCAGGTTCTTTTCATTCTTTGCTCATCCCTCTTATTCCATTCCAAATTTTCTTCTAACTTCCTCATGTATTCTTTCTTTCCTTCTTTCCTATCATTCTTCCACCTATTCCAATTCCTCTCCAATTTTTTCAGATATTCTTCATCAAATTTTTTATCATCCCACCCATATAACAACTTTGCTGTATATTTCCCTGGCAATTCCCCTCTCTTGAACTCTTCTGTCTCTGGATTTAACTTTATTTCCTTTCCTTTCTTCAATCTTATTCTTCATATTTCTTCCTCAAATTTTTTCTTCTCGAATTTTTCTACTTTTTCCATTGCATTCTTCAGGTTCTCTATTCCTTCCCATGTATTTTCTTTCACTGTGTACCCTTTCCATTTCACCAAATACTTCGTCTTACCTCTCCTCTACTTCATATTCCTTCTCACCATCTACCTCAACAGGAGGCAGTGGAATCTTCTTTTGTCCCTCTACCTGTTCCCTATACTTCACTATCCTTCTCACATTAACTACCAGGTATATTCTTAACAACACTAGTAATTCTAACTCTACTACATTTTCTGACACAATTTTTCTAATCATATATGGCCCAATGAACTTCTCTGTTAACTTCTTTGTTACTCTCTTCATCAACTCTATCGAAAAATCTTTTGTACTGATCAGTACCTTGTCTCCTACCCTATACTCCTCCACCTCTTTTCTATTTCTATTCACCTGTTTCTTCATTTCTTCCTGTAATTTCACTAATGCCGCCCTAGCTTCCTCATATCTCTCCTTCATTTCTCTCACAAACTCTTCTGTCTTCTCATTCTTCCCCTTTTTTCCAATATCAAAGCCCATCCTCAGTTCTCTCCCATAGTTGACTTGAAATGGTAATGACTTTGTGGCTGTATGTATCTTGTTGTTGAATGCAAACTCTGCTGTTGCCAACTATTCTGCCCAATTGTTCTGCCTATGATTGATGTACATTCTTAAGTACTGTTCCAGCTCTTGGTTTGTCCTCTCCGTTTGTCCATCTGTTTCTGGATGATAAGCTGTAAATAACTTTGTTTCTATTCCTAACATTTTATTCAACTCCCTTATCAATCCTGCTGCAAACTGTGGTTCTTTGTCTGATATCACACTCTCTGGCAACCCATGCAACTTCCACACATAATCTCTAAATAGTCTTGCTAATCCTTCTGCTGTCATTTTTCCTGTTGTCGCCACAAAGTAAGACATTTTCGAAAACCTATCACATACTACCAAGATTGAGTCATGACCCTTAGACATTGGTAACTTTGTAATAAAGTCTACTGATATATATTGCTATGGTCTTTTTGGTACCTGATTAGGCCTCAATTTTCCTGCTAGCATCTCTGCTCTATTCTTCATCCTCTAACACTGATCACATCCCTCCATATATTGCTTTACTTCTTTTGTTACCCCTGGCCACTAATAATTTCTAGTAACTAGTTCTACCGTCTTCCACTATCCCCCATGTCCTGCTATCAGTGTATCATGGTATAGCCAAATAATTTCTACTCTTAACTTTTCATCTTTCGGCACATATACTCTTCTTTCTTTCAATACTAATCCCTCTTCTATCTGCCATTCTTCATCTCTTAACGTCTTAACTCCTGCCTTTTTCATTTCTTCTACCACCTTTATTACTTTCTCATCCTTGTCTCTTACTTCCTTTATTTTCTTTACTATTTCCTCTTCTGGTCCTTCTATTAACTGCTCCATTGCTCTTACCTCTAACCATTCTTCCTTCAACATCACTTGATTCTCATTATCTTGTTCTACTCCCTCTGCCCAATCTACTCTTCTACTTAAACTGTCTGCTCTTCCCATACTCTTGCCTGCTATATACTTCAAAGCGAAATCAAATCTTGACAAATATAATAACCATCTTGCCTGTCTTTGATTCAACTTTTGAGTCTTTATGAAGTACTCCAAGTTTTTATGATCCATTCAAATTTCAAACTGATCCTTGGCTCCTTCTAAGAAATGCCTTCAAGCTTCTAAGCACCGAATTATCACCAACATCTCCTTATCATGAATCTCATAATTCCTTTTGGCTTCATTCATGATTTAGAAATATAGGCTACTGGCCTCCACTTCTCATCCTCACATTTCATTGACAAAACTCCACCTGTGGCAAAATCTGACACATCTGCTTCTACTCTCATCTTCTTGTCCAAGTCTAGTGTGACCAAGACTGGTTCCATCATAAACCTCTCCTTCAACTCTTCAAATGCTCTTTGCTGTCTCTCTCCCCAACTCCACTTTGTTTCTTTCCTTGTCATCTCGTGTAAGGGCTTTACTATCTTAGCAAAATCTTTCACAAACTGTCTATAGTAGTTTGCTAGCCCCCAAAACTTCTGCATATCTTTTACACTTCTTGGCACCAGCCATTCTATAACTCCTTGCACCTTTTCTTTCTCCATCCTTACTCCATCTTCCCCTATTATCACTTCTAAGAATCCCACCTCTCTAATCTTCCACACATACTTTTCTGGCTTCACAAATAAATCATTCTCCTTTAGTCTTCTCAACACTTCTTCCACAATCTCATCATGTCCTTCCTCTGTTTCTGTTGCTACTATCACATCATCGATAAACACTGCTACCTTCTCTTCCACTACCAAATCTCTTAACAGATCATTCATCATCGCCTGAAACGTTGCTGGTGAGTTAGTTAACCCAAAGAACATTACCATGGATTCAAATGACCTCTCTAGCATCGAGAATGCTGCCTTCCACTCATCTCCTTCCTTTATCCTCACATTGTTGTAACCCTACCATAAATTCATCTTCATAAACATCTTTTTCTTCCCAATACTGTCTATTAGATCTGAAATCAGTAGTAACAGATAATTGTTCTTGACCATCCAACTATTCAAATACTGATAATCCTGCACTATCCTCTTCTTTCCATCTTTCTTCGGCACAAAGAACACTAGTGACATCTGTGGTGATTTTGATGGCCTAATGTACTCCTTCGTCAACTGATCTTTCACAAATTCTTGTACCTCCTCTCTCTCTACTCTTGACAACAGATAGATTTTGCCCTTCTTTGGCACAAATCCTTCTCTGAGATTTATGGCATGATCTCAGACCTTCCTTGTCGGCATCCTTTCTGAATCCTTCTTTTCAAACACCTTCAAATACTTATGGAACCTTCATGGAACCATCTCATCTGTCGCTCTTAACTCTATCAAATCTTCCTCTTCATCCTCCTTTTCTTTTATTATTCTCACTATTGTTTTTTCTTCTTCTATCATCGGTTTCCTTCTTTCTTTTTTCTCTTCCTATTCTTCCTGTTTCTTCTATTTTGGCTTTGTCTGTCTTCCTACTCTCCACTTCTTTCCACATTTGTCTAGACATCTTGTCATCTTTACCTCTCCCATTTTCCAATCTATTTCTGGGTTATGGCATCCTAACTAAGGCATACCCAATATCACACTCCACTTCTGGCCTCCTATCACATCTATCGACATCTGCTCCTTATGTCCTTTGAAAAATATTTCTACCTCCACTGTATCTACAATTGGCCATCCACATTCCTCACATATACTGGTCTTTCTAACTTTGTCCTCTTAAACTTGTACTTTCTCACAAATTTTTCACTCATCACCAACCTTGTTGCCTCACTATCCAACAATGCTTCTGTCACAATTTCTTCCTCATCTTCTTCCTACTTTAACTGTTATGAACTTATTTCTTAGGGTTGGAAATAAGAACAACTCTTGTATTAGAGAAACACAAGAGAACTCAATAAAGAACTCTTTTACAAACTAGTCTATCTTATATAGTCCTACAGATGGTCCATGCTAACTACTGTGCACCCTACCCTAAACAACCATGTGTAGTCTATGTTGTATAATGTCATCTGTTCTCGAATCTTCTACTAAATTTTCCCAAGTCTCATGATCTGTCTTGTGACTATACCATCAGGTTGTGACTGATGTGACAGTGTGACCGATCAACACTAACCCTAGTTGTTCTAAAAATAGAAAATAGAAAAATAAAACAGAATGAAAATAAAAATAAAAAGTAAAATAGAGAAAGACTAAGTCCACTGTTTGTGAACTTGACATTAACCCAATTTTCACCACTACTTCTCTCAAAATCTTCTCTTTCTTCTCTTTTCTCTTCTTTTTTTGTCTTCTCTCTACCCCCCTCTTCGCTTTTTCTTCCCTCAATATCTCTTTTTTATCTTTTGCCACTTCTTTACCACTTTCTTCTCCCCTCTGTATTACCCTGACTTTCAACACTTTGAACCTATTTGAGGACACCTGTGTCGGTTCCTCTCTTCTCATGTTCCTGCAATTGCTGGCCATATGACCAAATCCCCCACACTCAAAACATTTCCTTTCCTCTATTGCTTTTTGTCTATTCTCCTCTCTTTTTCTTTTCACTCTCTCTCAGCCCTTTTCTCTTCCTTCATTCTCATCTCTTCTACCCTTCTCCATTCTCCATCTACTCTCTGTTATGGAATGCTTTGGACATTAACAATTTTTATTTTATTTTATTTTATTTTACTTTTCTTTTTCTTTTGCTTTTTCTTTTTCTTGAAGAATGATAAAGAGGCACGTGACAATGAAGTCACATGACATGTCACATGATGTGACATCACAAGCCTAGAACATAATAGAAGAGTCTGGAAGATGACATCAGGGCACATGGAGTACACATGGTGGCCTTGAGTAGGATATGAGATAGGAATGAGGATAAAGCATGGGCATGAGGGCAGGGTTAATTATTGGTAGCATGGACCATGAGTTTTTGTATAAATAGGACACTAATTAAGAAGAGGCTCCTTATCGAGTTCTCTTGTGAATTCCCCACTTGATATCCCATCTTAAGAGATTTACTGCCTTGTACAGTCATTTGTCATTGTGATAAGTGGTTGCCACAACATACTCTTTCTTTCTTCTACTTCCTCCTTTTCTTTTTGTCTCCTTTACTCTTCCTCTTCCCATCTTTCCTCATACTCTCTTCTTTCTTGCTCCTTCTCTTCCTGTCTCTGTCTTTGCTTCCTTCCCCTCTCTTCCTCTTCTATCTGCAACTCCATTATTTGTTTTTGTAATTTTAACATCATCCCATTATTCTTCATTATCTTGTTCATCAATCTAGCCACTTCTTCCTCACCATATTTTCTACTCATTTCCTCTATATTCACTTGACTAATATTTGCCATTTTTGTTTCTCTTCTCTTCTTCTTTAACTAAAATCTATTCTCTCATTGCCTTGACATTTGACAACAGTATCACTTTTTATCACTGTGGCCTTGTTTTCAGTGACTCCGATCTTTCTTTATTCTCTCGCTGTCAATTCTAAATAGCAGTAAATCCTCTGTAAGTGATAGTGGGCACTCTTCTTGTCCCACCTACACTTTCTACTGGCTACTTGTCTACTGCCCTACTAACTACTGCCCTAATCAAATGCCTGTCTAATATCCCTAAGCAGAGAATTCCTAATCTAGGCACTCTTTAATGGACTACACCACTCCTCTGCATGAATGGGCAACAATGGTACACCACAGCACAAGGCTTCTACTCGAAAAATCTAACTACCACATCCACACAAGGTGATACAACCGAAATACACACATGAACAAGTGTGCAAATGACCAGTCAAGCTTTGTCTGCTTGACTAGTATACCCCTTTATACCTAGGGTCCAGCTTAGGTTTCTTCTTGACGTTGAGCTCACTGCTTGCAGTCGGGGATAAATAAGAGTAAGAGTTGAGAAGTCCACAGAACGCAGAGTCCCCTGAGGTCATCGAGTTCTACTGTTGTGGCAACCACTTATTACAAAGACAAATGATCACACAAGCGGTAAATCTCTTAAATTGGATATCAAGTGAAAAGTTCACAAGAGAACTCGACAAGAAGTCTCTGCTAAATTAGAGTCCTATATATACAAAGTATACATGGTCCATGCTACTAATAATTATGCCTGCCCTTATGTCTATGCTACATCCTCATGTCCATCTCATTCCCTACTCAAGGCTATCATGTTGTATATATGTGCCCTGACATTATCTTTTTAGATCCTTCCTTTATGTTCTAGGCCTATGACGTTACATCATGTGGTCTGTCATGTGACTGTGGTGTCACATGCCTCTTCATTGTCCAAAAGAAAAATAAAAGAAAAGAAAAATAAAATTGTTAGTGTTTAAGCATCTTATAACACAGTGAAAATTTCATTTGGATAGGATAATAAGAAGTTTGAAGATAAATATTTAAAGAAGATAGAAAGAAATTGGGAAAGATGGAAGGGAAAAGATAAGACAATATGGGGAGAAAAAGCAAGTTCCTTCAGTAAGAATTCTGAAGAGGTGGTAATGTTAGAGTTGTAAATGTTGGACTTTATTTCAGTTTTCTTTTTCTTATTTTCTTATTTTTTTTTTCATTTTGTTTTCATTTCTCTTTTATTTAGGGTTAGGGTTTAGAGTGACATCATAATCATACAGTTATGTTGTTATGATGGAATATGATAGAAGCCTTTGGAATAATAATGTTATACAATGTGCTTAATGTATATTGGCCTTAAGGCTTACACGTGGTCTTTAGGGTAGGCTAGGCACAGTAGTATAGTATAGTATATAAGGTAGATATCTTGTACTAGGAACTCCATCAAGTTCTCTTGTGATTAACCCAATCCAAGATTTAACTTTTGGTTCTAACTTTTGAGTCTTAAGTCATAACATCACCCACTTGTGCTTCTGTTACTTAACAGCTAAAGCCTTAAGCAAGGGGAGTGTTGTGAAGCACTCTGCTTAGTAAGCACACAGTCCTAATTAGGTAGTTGATAGAAAAATTTACATAGTTAGGTTTGCCTCTGACAATACAACTTGTTGCTCTTTATTGCTCTCTTTTAGCTTTCCATAGAAGTATACACCACAGGTAAGTGGTTGCCAGTTGTCCACACTGCACCATGCTGCTGTGCACTCTGTTCCTTCCAACAGTAGAGCAGTTTCTTTGCTCATTCAATAGTTTTTTCCATTTTTTTATTTCCTTTTTCTATTTCTATTTCTATTTCTATTTTCCATTTTTTCCTGTTGTTTCTTTCCTATGTAACGTAGTTACGAAGCAGCTACCACGGTCTGCCCTCGCACTCCGTGTAATAAATTGTTGATTTAAAAAAAAAGAAACATTTTGATCTTGTGACAGTTGTTTGAAATTGAACTTTTGTAAGTTCATATACTCAATGAGCTCACCAATATCAAAACCAAAAATAAAACCAAAGATCTGGTGGTCGAATATCATCTTTTTTATTGGTGTTCATATTGCTGCTCTCATTGGCGTGTACCGTTGGCCCGTGTATACACAACCATCCGCGACACTTTGTCTGGCCTTCATTTCCTGGCAACTTTCGTGTTTT
>Ga0157364_1009422_pt1 | contig 10101 bp, 6 predicted proteins | sample AttsexASBM2_FD_111476 | JGI IMG/M metagenome (GOLD analysis project Ga0157364, IMG submission 111476) | Fungus gardens microbial communities from leaf cutter ant in Ribeirão Preto, State of São Paulo, Brazil - Atta sexdens ASBM2 | ecosystem: Host-associated > Fungi > Mycelium > Unclassified ... | reverse complement strand
ATTAATATTATATATATATTTGTGTATATATATATATATATATATATATATATATATATATATATATGCATTGTAAATGGCAGAACCAATCAGAGAAGGAAACGCTATCATTCCACTCTCCCTTGAATCTCTCTAACTTGAGTGATCTGGGGCCCAGGAGGTCGATTCTATATTTTCAAACAAGGTGAAAATTACAAAAACAAGCAAATTTATTAGGTGTTAACCAATGATAATCAGTATTCTAGTAAATTCGCTCACTTTTATAATTTTCACCTCATTTCAAGATACAGAATCGATTTCCTGTTTAAAAGATTGTGCGTACACGCGCTGACAGATGGCGACAGGGCGTTGCGGACGAGACATCAATTCCAGCCAGCGATCTATATCGACTTTGTAATCCTAGCGCAGGCGAGATCGCGAGATCTCGCTGGCTCGGTCACGTGATACCGTACTTCCACAGTTATTTTTTCAGGCATGATGGCGCCAAACGCTAGTATTCACTTTTATGTAAATATATTATTGATTTGGTGCGTACCGCGATCGAGCACGAGCGTTCGCCGTACCGCGGCCGGCCGTCGTAAGTAACCCCGTCGCGGGGTAGCGCGCGGACCCGCCGGCGGAGTGAGTAACGGACTGGCCTGTGCCGCCCGCCTGGAATCGCTAATGAGGACATGTTGGTTAGGCTGCCGTGACAGAAAGAGAGAGAGAGAGGACCGAGGCCGTTACGCACTTGCTGGGCAGGAGCCCGTCGGCGTGTTCCGCGGCGGCTCGGGAGCGCGCACGGCTCACGCCGGCGGCCCCGCGGCCGGTTTCACGCCTGCACGCGATCACGTGCCGTCTCGCGCGCGGAAATATATCCGGCTAATAGATCAATAATAAGGTATTTAATGGTCTTCCCGAGTGTATATGTGTGTGTGTGTGTGCGCGCGCGGGGGAGACCTGTGGTGGAGTGCGCGCGACGCTGCTGCCATCTGTATTGTCAATGTTGTCGGGCAGCAGCAGCAGCAGCAGGAGCAAACCAGCACCAGCAGCAACGTAATGGAGCCGTGAGCATTCTCGTAAGCCGTACGCAATTGCATCAACCGTGCCGACCGTCATCCTCCGTGTGTGTACAATGAGATTTAACGCCGCCCGCGGCCCGCTCGATCGTCGACACGTGCAGTGAGTTGTGAATGTGTTGCCCCATTAAAAACGCCGCGGAGATCTGTACAAGCGCTTAAGTATACGCGAGAGAGCGCGATCCCCGCGGGGCGCCCCGTTCTCTCTCTCGCTCTCTTTCTCTTTCTTTATCTCTCTATCTCTATCTATCTCTCTCTTTCTCTCTCTCTCTTTCTTACTCTGTCCCAATGTTTACATGATCGCGCCCGTCGTGGACGATGGAATTGCGATTTCGTCGATGACTCTGCGCCATCCATCGTCCACCGCGTCCATCGTTCGCGCGGCCGCTTTCGCGGCCCCGCGTTTCGCGGTGCGCCACGCGTAAAACGTCTCGGCCGTCGCGCCCCGTGGTCGCCGGGATTGTTCGTGGCGACACGCGCATCCAGTCCGCGGTCCTGCGTTTTTTATAACCTCTTTTCTCTCCCCCGTGCGACGGAAGATCCGCCAGCCATCGCGGGGGACGGACGCGCGCGTATCGCCGATCTGACGGGTGTCCCCTCCGTGTGTTTACAGCCGACGGCGACGACGCGCGCCGCCGTTTAGTGGTGTCGCGCGCATTGGAGTAATGCCGCGGGTGCCCGCCGAGGATACCTGACGTCGCTCCGCGCTCTGGCTCGGCCCGACTCCAATTCTCTTCTCGCACACCCCTCCCTGATATCGTCATCCTTACTCTTTTAGGCGAAATCGTATATATCGTATGGAATGTTGCTCCTTTGCCGTTATTCGGTAAACTGACGTACCATTTGTACACGTGAGACTTGGTGCACACGAACGATTTGTATATATTTATCTCTGGAGTCGCTATTGTACTCGAGAAACTGTATCTGTTTTCTATTCTTTGCGGTAGACTATCGTAATGTGTATTGTAGTATTATAATTTTAATGCTTTTCGTAAGTGTGTAACATTTTTTAAATAGTTTTTTTAAATTTATTTCTTGCACATAATTTCTGTCATATTTTTTTTCTTTTTAGTTTGAGGAATCTTCTGTGTATATTTTATATGTATACACACACACACACACACACACACACACACACACACACACACACACACACACACACATATATATATATGTGTGTGTATACATAATTGCTTATATTTTCTGAATATTTTCTTATTTTAGTACAATTTTTACACCTGGCTCCTGCTATATTTTCTTTCTTTCTATTTGAGATAAAAATTTATATTTTTTCATTTATATTTGTGTCTTCTTTTTTCCTAATTAAAATATGTTTATATTATAATATGTTTATATATTTAATATATTATGTAAGATATTTTATATGGAATATTAAAGAAAAGTAAGATTTAAATATTTCTATGATATCACTCAAGAATATAAATGAGAGTATAAAACTTCAAATAAAATTAATAATCAACGGATAAAGTTGTAAATTATTATGTCAAATTTTGGGTATTAATGAACAAACTGGTTTGCGATCTATTATTATTATTCTAAAATTATCCTTCATACAATTGTCATTTAGTAAACTACACATTTTTTGTCATTAACTTGCAATAAAATGATTGTTATTGATAATTTTCTTCCCAATTTGTGAAATTTTTCGAAATCAAGCGATACATTCTTTATGTTTCAGTTCTGAAGATAATCTGCTTTCCAGATAATAAATATATGGATAACTATGTAGTAAGTTTATCTCTATACATAATATTTTTAAAAATATATATTGAAAAAAGAATAGAAAGCTCAAAAAATACGCAATTGTTATTTCAGGGTGTACACAGTTCACCTGCATGTGCCACGTACCACTAGCTTATTTGGCATAGTAGAATGGCACAACGAGGCAAGAGGCATAGAAACGACAATGATCTGGCGTCTTGTCCGGGCGCTATTAAAAGGCGCAAATGTAGATTGGGCCCAGCTGCCACTGGTTCATCGGCACTGGCAGCGACCATGGGGCCCTCAGAAGAAGAGGAAACGATGGCGTCATCTAGCCAAGGGGGAGCACCCTGGTCCGCCCGATCTGTCAGTGATATCAAGATTCCCAGTATATACAATCGAACATCCGCGGAAGCACCAGCGGAATTATTTCGTAAAGACCTGATCAGCGCTATGAAATTGCCGGACAGTGAACCATTGAGTCCAAACGAGTATTGGGTTATAACTGATCAGTGGAAACAGGAGTGGGAAAGAGGTGTTCAAGTACCCGTTAGTCCGGATGCTCTTCCTCAACCGAGGGTTACTGTTACACAGACGTCTCCTTTGAAGTTACAAGCTGAATTCAAATTGTGAGTGCATAATGTGTATTGTTAGTAAATTGTGTGAAATACCTTGTTGATGATTTATCATTAAAGTGCGGTATAATATCTTGTAACGAAATCATCCCATGTTTTTCAGGCCTAAAAAGTTAATAAGAATATCTCGTGATGATTATTTTAACTCGGAGGATCATCATTTAAGTACTACTCCAGCAAGAGCGGAGAAAGCTTGTGCTTATGATCTCGATGATACTGACATTGCCTGGTTGGAAGTATTCAATGGAGAACGTGCACAGGTACAATCAATTGTTTATAGTTATACTAAATCAATTGATGACATTTCTTTGAAGTCTTTTAATTTTGTGCACAAAGAATTTGTGTTATCTTGATATCTTATAAAAGGTACGATTAAAAGATAAGATTTTTAAATATAAATGTTATAATTAATCTGGAGACAAATTTCTCGGCGCTAATTATATTTTATATGACCAAATATATTTCCTGTTTTGTATAAAATATTTTATATAATAAATAAAAAACAAAGTAAAAAGTTTTAATACATCTCTGTTGCAAGAAAAATATATTTATATAATAGAAAAAGAATGGAAATTTTTAATAATTTTTAATAATTTCTGATTCTTAAATGTATGTGAGACATTTCACCGATATTTTTAAAAAAGAATTTGACTTGGGAGTAGTCATCTGAGATATTTTTGCTCTAATTAAAACACTATTATTAACAACACATATTATCTATTATTGTACTTCCAATTTATTAGTATTTGAGAACATTATGAATTTAATCACAATTTTTTAAAAACAAGTAAAATCAAATGGAATAAGTATAATACAAGTAGCTTATTATGATTTCTAAAAAAATAAAAATTTCAATATAACATTTTTTTATTATGAATTTTTTGATGGAAATGCATATTTAAAGAATATTTTACAATTTATATTTTTTCATCTGAAGTATCAAAATATTTATGTGATTATTTCTAGGTTTAATTAATCAAATTATGTAGTATTTTTACAATCGTTTTTATTATTTCTAATGACATAAATAATTTGATAACTTTTATTTATTATTGAAATTATTTTTGATTATTATTAAAAAAATTAATAAATATTTATAACCAATGATTGTATTATTTATTATTAATTTTTTTATATACATACAATATTTATTAATTAACAACATAACACATGCAACAACACATTTTACATTAATATTTTATATTAAAATTGTCCAGGCTGGACAACCGCCGGTTACAGAATCGCAGTTAGAACGTGTCATTGAAGAATTGGAAGTGCGTTGTTGGGAAAGGATTCAAACAATCGTGAAGAATGAGGAGGGACTTGGGATTGAATACGATGAAAATGTCATTTGTGATGTTTGCAGATCGGTGAGTGATTAATTTACTTTTATATAATGCGAATTTGGAATATATATAATTTATTATATATTTGGAATATATAATTTATTGTATGTGCTTCACATGTGTATGATATATTCAATTTGTGTTAAATTGTTCATAACACAAATTTTTATGATAGCCGGACTCGGAAGAGGGTAACGAGATGGTGTTTTGTGATTGTTGCAACATATGTGTACATCAAGCTTGTTACGGCATTACTTCAATACCCGATGGCTCTTGGTTGTGTAGAACTTGTTCATTAAGTCAAAGACCTGACTGTGTATTATGCCCTAATAAGGGAGGTGCAATGAAGTGTACACGAAGCGGTCAAAAATGGGCTCATGTTTCGTGTGCGCTTTGGATTCCCGAAGTTAGCATTGGTTGCGTAGAAAGAATGGAACCAATTACAAAAATATCCAGTATTCCGGTAAATAATAGTAAAATCTTATAATTATTAATCTACTGTCTATATCTACTATTTTTAGCATTATTCAGATTTAAATTAATATTTAAAACATATTTTTTTTTAAACATTTAATTATATATGTTACATTATATATTTTTAGATATTTAAATTAACTTGAGATTTTGTTATTGTGATTCTGGATATACAAATTGATTAAATGTAATAATAACGAATTGCAGCAAAGTCGATGGGCCTTAATTTGCGTTTTATGCCGCGAACGTGTGGGTGCTTGCATCCAGTGCAGTATAAAAACATGTAAAACAGCGTATCATGTTACATGTGCTTTTAAATATGGGTTGGAAATGAAGGCTATTATCGAGGATGAAATGGCAGACGACGGTGTGAAATTAAGGGTAAGCTATTACATGCGATTCAAATTCATTGGAATTGTTTGTGACTACAATTATATAGAGTCATTTGATAATTTCGTGTTTGTAGTCGTATTGTCAAAAGCACAGTAGAACAAATACAAAAGACAAAGTCGGCGTTGGTGGTAGCGTCGGAAGTGGAGGAAAGGGTGGGTCAGATTCTGAAGATGGTGAATCCAGACGACGGAAGCGGAAAGACATGACTTCTGAAGAAAAAAATCAAGCACGTGCAGCTAAGTATGTGACATAATTTTTTAACATGCTTTTCAAAAGCAAAAATAAAATTATAAATACATATCAGCTATATCTTATTAATCTTGTTAAAGCCCGATTGCACAGTTATTTTGATAACGTTCTTTTGACTTTAAATAAAGTTTAAAAATCTCTTTCTTTTTTTTTAAGCCGATAGACAGACAGAAAGGTAGAGAGTTTTAAGTATGTTTAAAATTAATGTTGATACAAACGGGCTTAATGTATTTAAATTTGTACTATAATATTAATTGATTATACTAATTTGTGTGATTATACCGTTTATGTGTCAGTATGATTAAAAAATCTAAAAAGTAAAATTTTACGGAGAAAAGATCTTACATTAATAATTTAGCTTTAACAGACAAAGTTATGGAATATCAGAAAAAATTTTAAATAAAATATTAAGAAAATAAATTAGATTTTGGTTTTGGGTCAAATAAACCTAAACAGACCAGGGTTAAATGTTTGAAAATTTATGAAATTTTAAAATAATACAATAATGATAAAATTCTTATATATAAATAATATAAAAAAATATATTTTTAATAAAAATATATATAATATTTTAATTCCTTGCGTTTTATGTATTTTATAAAGAATTAATTATTTTTAAAATTATGTTTAGAAAAATAAGTGTAATATTCAATTATTGTTTTCAATTCATATTAGGCTGCAAGAAATTGAAGCGGAATTTGATAAGCATGTTAGTATAAAGGATATTACTTCCCAACAATTGGATATAGATCCTGATAGCATCATATACATATATAACTATTGGAAACTGAAGAGACGAGTAAGTCGTCGATACAAATTCTTAGATGTGAGAATATTACAGTGGATATGGTTTGTAATTCGTATATATTACTTTTTAGGCTGGTCATAATAAACCATTATTAGCTCCTCGTTGTGGTGAACTGTCGAGTGCAGGAGCTCGCGCTCAAGGTCAAGCGGCCGATGTAGAAAAAATGCGTACGTTTGTTCAATTGCGACAAGATTTGGAACGCGTACGAAACTTGTGTTACATGGTTGGCCGCCGCGAGAAACTCTGTCGCACTTTCCTGAGACTGCGCGAACAAACCTTCCACAAACAGGCAATGGTGATGGCAGGACCGCCACTATCTCCGACGACGGCCGCAGCTATTGTCGAAGCCAATCATGGACCTTCAATATACGATCGTCTCTATTCCCATCCCGATGCCGAAGATCATACTCATGACTTCAACACAATACTCGCCCGAATCAAGGTTGAACCGCCCACACCAACGTCTACCGATGAGAAGAAAGTACAGCCGGACTTCAACGGTGCGTCTAATAAGAAACCTTATTTCAATGGTTCGGTCAGAGGGAAGAGTCTGTACGGTAGCGATTTGTCATCTATGAGTAGTAGCGAAACGGACGCAATAAAAATGGAGAGAAAAACAACCGGTAAATGCACAAACAAATCTAAGACTTTGAAAGTTGAGATCGAATCGAGTTCAGAAGATGATGGGAATGCATTATCGAAGAACAAAACTCCCGCTAGACGAAAAACAAAGAAGAACGCACCGGATAGGCCACGAGTCAAACTGCGTGATAGTAGCGAAAGTGATAAACTGGACATGGTGAACAGATCACGTACTCTGCAACATATAGAGCTCGGTAGTTCTGGCAGCGAGAGCGACGAATTGTTACCGTTGAGCACCAACGCCAGTTCTCGCCTCGGTCCATCAGCAGCTTCTGCTATATATTCGGATACTGATTCAGATTCACAAGAGCATCATTCCCATTCGGCCGTACTTATCACAAAAGCTGCGGTGAAGGAATTCTCAGCAGCGGATATATCAAAGAACATGCAGAAAAACTTTACATGTAAAGATGCCACAAGGTCAGATTATCAAGATGAATCTATGAAGAATAAAGAGAACGTGAAAAATTCGAAGAAGAAAGAATATATACCATCCGCTCTGATAGTTCCGCAGCGGCAAGCGGCGAAGAAGGCATCTGAAATCATGCAGCGAACACAGGGTAAGAAGGAGAATACCACGAGCGAACCTGTAGAGTTTGTGAAATCGCCTGGAGAACCTCTGAAACCGACTAAAGAAAAACCATCTGGCAAGAAACAGCGCGACAACAAGACATCAAAAGACACTAAGAATAATGACGTTTATGATTTCGACAAGGAATTCGGCGATGGCTCGGAGATTCTTGCTTACGTACCGCAACGGCAAGCTGCAAAGAAAGCCGCGGAACACATCAAGAGCGGCATGGGCACGAAAACTACTCAATCCGAGCTCGAAACCGCGGATGGAAAACCAAAGAAGGAATTGCCAGATGGTGGTAAGAGGAAAGAGGTCAAAAAGGAGGAATCGCCGAAGAAGGAGGAGCTGCCGACAAGAAAGGAAGAGTCACTATTGAAAGAGAGACGGGGAAAGAAACAGGTGCCTGAAAGCAGCAATAGCGAGAGCAGCAGCAGTGATAGTAGCAGTGGCAGTAGCTCTTCGGAGAGTAGCAGCGATTCCGATGTAGCTAAGAGTCCGATACAGAAAATGTCAAGCATCACTAAGGAGCCAACTTCCTCTTCAACTACTACCAATACTACGTCCTCCGAAAGCGATAACGGTAATCAAGTGAAGAACAAAACTGCAAATAAACGGCAGTCAATGAATAAAATTACAGACGAAGCGGTCGAATCTGAGAAGAGGACTGTCGCAGGACGGAAACTCAAGAAGCTGCCCGATAAGAAGCTTAAAACTTCCGACGGGCGGCATGGACCAGAGTTTCAGCCGCCGCTTACTGAGAGAGAAGAATCAGGTAGAACCGTCGTACCTAAGGAGCAGCAACAGGCTCAACAACAACAGCAGCAACAACAGCAGCAGCAGCAGCAACAACAACAACAGCAACAGCAGCAGCAGTCCAGTAAAAGAGCCGACCAAAGAGACTCCAAAAGATCCCTGCAAACACAACAGTCAGCTGACCAAAGTGTGCTCGGTGGGTCTCGAAATAATGTTGGGCTACGAAGTGTATCTGGGGCCAAATCTACCAAAAAATCGAGTCAGTCGATTAAGCAGACACAACAGCAACAGTCTACTCTCAGAGGCAAAGAGGACAGCGGCGGAGCAGCGTTCAGAGCGAAATCGGAGACGCGCAAACGAAAATCAAGCGAGGTTACCGCAAAGGAGGACAAGGGTAACAAGGAAACGACATCGCTCAAGAAAGTGGAAAAGAAATTAATGGAAAAGACATCCAAGGAAACCGAGAAAGATAAACATGATACTACTAATATTAAAAATGTCCCAGAACTTGTAGAACCTTCGAAAGCGACTGAGAATACTCCTAAAATAGATGATAAGAAGGTCAAGAAAACAAGTAATAAGAATGCGATCAATACATTGGAAGAGGAGATGAAACAGCGACGAGCGGAACGAGACAGTCCGAAGAAATCATCGAGGGGACTGGACAAGCTGCTTGAAAAACGCGAACATCTTGATAAACTTTCAAGGAGTAGAATTGCTATTCAGCAGGAGAAATGTAACGAAGAGAATAAAGATTTAAAAATTGTAGCATCCATCGCTAAGGAGACTATCAAGAACGAGGATATTAAGAATCACATGAGCGAGGAAGTTGCTGTGTTAGACATAATGAAATTAGAAAAAGAAGATGTAAAGAAGAATATCGAGATTATTTCAGAGAAACCTACGGACAGGAGAAAGAAGACAGAGCGAAAACTCGAGAGCGAGACGCAGGCTGCTGTCGAGATGATTACGGTTGAAGAAACCGTTATTAAGGAGTCCAACGATAATATTTGTTTGAGGTCAATGCCCGATAAAGTCTCTACTACATTAATAGAAAACGTGACTTCTGAGAAAGAGTGTCAGCAGAAAAGAAGAAAGTCCGTAAATCGTTCTATCTTTTCACCGCAACACGGCGGCAAGGATCCCAGCGTATCGGAGCTGTTCGACTTCGATCAGGACATGTTGACCGATGACATGGTGAACGATGATGCGAATGATTTCAGCATACCACGCGATGAGGAACGAGGAGCAGCACCGCTTTCGTTCTCCTTCAATAATGAACTTTGGTTCAAGGAAGACTCTAAAGAGGATAGTGCGCGGGAAACGCTGCACTTAGTGGAGAAACTGCGCATGGAATTATCGAAGAAGTCGAATTCTAGTCAATTCGAATTAGAATCCGTTCCGGCGGAAGAGGAGGCTCTGAAAAAGGAGGAACCGCCTCTTCATT
>Ga0157364_1009421_pt1 | contig 10101 bp, 5 predicted proteins | sample AttsexASBM2_FD_111476 | JGI IMG/M metagenome (GOLD analysis project Ga0157364, IMG submission 111476) | Fungus gardens microbial communities from leaf cutter ant in Ribeirão Preto, State of São Paulo, Brazil - Atta sexdens ASBM2 | ecosystem: Host-associated > Fungi > Mycelium > Unclassified ... | reverse complement strand
ATTACATTCCTTTTCGAATAATTTGAATGTGACAAGTGACGAGCAAGGCGAATGTTTTGATTAAGATTTGATAATAATTGAAAAATATTGTTAAATATATTACGAGAGAGAGAGAGAGAGAGAGAAAACGTGCTAGATAACTTATATATGTTGGATTTTAATACGTGAAACGAATCCAAAATCATATTTTAAAAAACAAAAATTAAATGCTTAACAATACTTCTGGTTTATTTTTTAATTTCAATAATACTTCATCATATATTAAAAAAAAGTTTTTTCGAATATCTCAAAAACCGGATCTGATGGAAATATTTTGATGATAGATTCGGTTTCAGTATCGAAAATTAGTTCGAAACAGTCTTTGTATATTTTTATACAAATCTCGTAAACTAGTATTATCATCAATGTGATCGCTAAGATTTCATTTCGCTTATCATCTTCAACTCATGATGATTTTCTTTTATTTATCGCTATTGGCCTTCAATCATTCAGTTACAATAAATACTATTATAAGCGCAAATAACGTTTACGTTTATCAGTATATAAGTTATAGTTTTTCATCCTCGCGTCTCTTGATAAAGTTGCGGCACGACGGCGCCCCGCTTTAATTCCGTCAAAAAGAAAACAACGTGGAATGTTCTACCTTCCTCGTGAATTATATGTCGCTAAATAATTTCTTTTTAAATAAATTCTTCATTTAAATTTCATAAGTTCACTGATCTATATTTCTTTCCGTGAACTATGTATGATAAGATGTTTGTTCCATCAGTCATCGCAACTATGTATAACAATATCGATTTCTTTTCGGATTTTGAATTTTTATTGAAAGAGACGAAATTAAAGAGTAATGTTGTCACTCAAATATGATGTTTAAAGAGATCAATACCGAACGCCAGTCTGTCAATATGCGAGTATCTCACTATCGAGAAAATGGGATTGTTTCAATTCCATTTTGATGAATCTCGGATATAGAAGGCTAAAGAAAGAAGTCTAAAGAAGAAAGAAAATGTCGCGTACCTTTTTTTCGTATATATTTATTCACAAATTTAGATATTAGTTTATCTCCCATCTCTAAGAAATTAATTAATCTCCCATCTCAAATTAATTTCCCATTAATTACTGACAAATTAATGTAACATATCCATCATCGACCAGGGGAAGGACAGGTTCACGAGTTTCCTGTTTCGCGGTTCTGAAAACTTCATTATTTTAATAAAGCGCAAGAATGCTAAAAACTTCGAGGCCGATCGATTTTGTGAGTTGAGTCGCGTTTCATTGCGAAACATGATTCATTACGAAAACAGTGCGATAGGGACAAATGTTTCCTCGACAGCGAAAACTTTTTCTCCCTCTCTCTCTCTCTCTCTCTCTCTCTCTCTCTCGTCAAACGCGATTGTTATCGTATTGGGAAAGAGATCGTTATTACCTCCATTATTGCAATAATAAATTTCCGAAGATCGATTCGTCATCAAGGGATGTCCGGCAAATCGTCATTATTATCATCTATTCGCAGCACATGTTGCCATTGTGTGTATATGAGTGAGAGAGAGAGAGAGAGGGGGGAGGGAAGGGAAAGAGAGTGTGGGAGAGGGAGTGTGAGAGCGATAACGGTCGATACCAGAAACGAAGCGATGAAATTACTCACGGAATCGGATCTTGGCCGTCAGCGTGATGGCACGCGTGAATCACACACACACACGCGCACGTTTGCCATCGAGGCCACTCGATGGAGAAGATGCTACCGCTATCGATCTTCCTCGGAGAAGGCGCACGTCGGGACATTTTTGATGTGCAAACCCACGGTGTGTGCAGGTCATCGACAGGCGCTTAGATAAGATACCGATTGGATCTGTGGCAGGCTTATCTCTAAAGGAAGCCCCGTAACATATCGCGTCAGCCCAAGCGAAGCGACGCATTCGAGTCGCACTGTGTGCTTGTGTGGAATAGTGCATCGTCATTTTCTGTACTTTCTCTCTTCTCTCTCTCTCTCTCTCTCTCTCTCTCTCTTCCTCTTTCTCTGTCTCTATCGAAGAAGGGTCGCTGCCGTTGCTGTGCCGAGCAGCCCGTCGTTCGCAACGTGTGTCACGTAATTCGCACGTCGCCGGAAGCGATCGCCAATACGCGATTTGGCCGCACACGATAAAGTTCCAGTTTCCTAACTTTGGTGCTTTCATCCGATTCGAAATTGAAAATCAGCGAGCAATATCCCGTAGAGGTGTAATCGCTGGCGATGGAATTCGTTGTGTCCCGCGCAGGATTAAATCAAATTACATTCCATTCTCGTATCGTGAAATAATATTGATCTAATAGAATATTGTAATTTGAACAATAGATAAAATAATTCGAATCTGTGAGAAAATTGTAAGGAGCCAGCTTACAATCTGTGTAAATTCTGTGCTGAAATGTTCTGAATCAAAATTTCTGCGCGATCAACAGTCTGTATAATTGCGGTTTACGCGCGTAACTCTATATTGATATTAAATTGCATCCCATTCTCTCATGTACACGAAACATGTGATGTAGATCTAACAGAATACGTAATATTAACATGAAAATATATATTGAATCACAAATCACATAATTAATGTGATTTATCCGCGATAATGTTCAAAGGTTTCTATATATTCGTATATATAATTCGTATATAAAATTTGTAGCGCATGATCATGTGATTGTATAGTATCATGTAACTTGCATACTCCGTACCTGTTATTATAATTATACGATTCTATTTTTTATTGGTGGTATCCTATTACGCGTTTCCAAATAGAATTTAGTTACGAGGTATAAATGGATCAATTACGTTATTGACATTTCATACTTTATATTAAACTAATGCTATCGATATTTTACATTTTGAGTTAATTACAAGAAATTTCCGCAATTTCATCAATCGCTCGAATTAGGATATTTGCCTGTGATCGAATCACTTTTTGCTAATTAATAATTTTATATCGTGCTATCAATTGCAATACAAAATTAATATTAAAAGTTTATGATCAGACGTTCGGTTAGAAGTCAACAGATCTGTGAAGAAAAGGTTTCACTTTGTGTTCGGGCCCATCCTTTCTTCACGCCTTCGTGTAGGCCTACACGTGGGAAACATGAAAAACTTGAGATTTTTTGCTAGTGTAGAATCGAAAAGCGAAAGGTCTTTGGCCTGGTCGAACGCTTAGAACTCCAAAAAAGCAAGGGGGGCCCTGACGGAGACGGCTTCGACGATAAACAACGTTGAGGGAATCGGCCCCTTCGAGGACCGAGTACGTGCCTTCTGTTGTGAGAAAGTATCGCAAAGATCGACAATGATAGGAGGAAGGGAAAAGAGAGGGTAGAAGAGGCATTTTGACAGCCAGAGAGGCAGACGCGTGCCAACAACTGGAATCCTCTATCATTTTAAAGGCCGATGACTCTTGAATTTTCAGTAATTCTTTGAATAGAAGAGACGAGTGTATTATATTATATTTTTAAACTAAAATTGTATTGTACTTATCTAATTTCCTATAGAAAATAATCAATTATAAGCCCAATTGGAAACTAAAATAATACGGCATATTGGTACATATAATTTAATTTTTCAGAAAATTTCATCCTATTTTAAGATGACATCTATATCTGTATCATAGTGGATTAGTATCTATTATTTGTACTTATATTTCAAAATTATGCTACATACATAAGTTTTTAATTTTAACAAATGATTTCATCGACTTCTAAGATTATATAAGCTATTTGTTCAAATATTGGGATAAAATAACATTCGAAACATTAGAATATATTTATTTCTTTGCAGGGTTTACAATGTATGCATTTATAAAATATTGTTTTCTGAATGTATTAGATGTATTCCTGCCTACATGCGTGCATGCGTGCAAAATATATATTTTAACTCCTAATACGACGATTTATAATAATTTTACGAGCTTTAAAATGGGAAGTAGATAAGGAATGAAAATAGGCAAACAGACTTCGAGTGTCCAAAGATATTAATTTCAAACGAGCGTTCCGGACTACTTGGTGCATGTACCGAGATACAATTACCCTTTATTACCTCGCGTGCCATATTTATCCCTTCTGCCCCGCCTCGCTTCCCTAAAGAGGGTAAAAGAAACAAAAGTTCGTGCTCTCTCGAAAGCCATGTCGAATTACCGAACAACGTTTACTGCTAATAGTCAGTGTGCAACGGAACGGGCACGGAGGGAGAGATATCTGAGATGGAAATCTTGTTAGGAACTTGAAACGGAGGGGCAAACGTCCGGAGGATATCCAGGGATAACGACTCGCCTGGCGCACGTGTGGGTGGAAGGAGAGAAGGAGAAACGAGAGAGAGGATGAGAGAGATAGAAAAAGGGGGGAGAGGGGGGAGGGGAGAGAGAGAGAAAGATAGAGAATCGAGTACGGAAGGGAAGAGGAGAGAAAGTCGTGGGAGAGAGGGAGAATAAGCGGCTACATAAAGACAGGAGCTGGCGCGTGCCAGGTGCTTCGTTGCACACAATGCATCTCTGTTAGGCCGAGAAGGAGAGAGAGGAAGAGAGCGAGGGAAGCCTCCGGAAGTCGAAACGCGGCCTGGCGGGTGCACAGGCGGCTCTTATTAAAGAGGAAGAAAGGAGCGTGTCCGCAGAATACGCGATTCTCGTTCGTGCTCGACTGGCAAATGGTCGTGCACTTTAATGCGATGCGACGACGACCGGTGGTGCGTTGCGTTGCGATGCACGAGCGGTACGTCTCCTCTTGTAATACGTGCTGCGTCGTGTCGATCACGCCGCCGTCGTATTTAATTGACGAAATTCTTCAGATGCCCACGAACCTCTCCTCGACAGAGGAGAGTAGGAGACCCTTTTTTAAAGCGCCTTATGAAACTGCCGATCTCATCGTAGTCGATAGAGGTTACAAACTTCGTGTCGATCTGAGTGGGCGACACAATCGTTTATCCCGAATTCTTTTCTTACAATTTTCTTGGATTATCTCGAAGGCATTAAATATCCGAGAAGTAATCTTACTGGAGCATGTGTGCGGAATATGACGATAATCTCTCGCCAAATATGTATGATAAATTAACAAACTAAGCGGAACGATTGGCTGCAATCGCCGCAACTGCATTTGAGGATTAAGTTTCTCAATTATGTACGAGTGTGACGAGATGAGATAGGAAGTAGGATACAAACAGAAGGAGCAAATTAAACCGCCGGAGTTAAATGTAATCCCGCAAAACATTATTTAGCTCTCAGCTACCATGGCGGGATTAAATCTGGCAGCGTTGCAGGTACTTTATGGAACACATCACACAAGAGAGAGTACGAAACTTGTTTTCATCTTATTACTTCCCTAACTTCTTCATAATGCTATGCATGACGATCTATTTCTCTTCTCATTATAAAGATAAATAAAAGAAAGTAATATATTGTCCTTAGTATCGCGAGAAAACTGAATTCTGTATCATCAAAGATTATAACTATATTAAAAAATAGAAGCTATTTACAATTTATACAAATCTTTCTGATAGATGCTCTGATAGATTCCTAAGTTTATAAAATCTAATATTTTCATTTGATCCCGGTTAAATATATCAGTTTGTAAGAAATATATGGGAATACTTAAAATTTTCGCAATTACACGGACTATCCGATTACTGTAGGCTAGAATTGAACCCCGGTTTACGGACAGTAGTAAAAGGGACTTAACACCTCGAAAACGTGGAAGCGGGTCTAAAGCCGACGCGGATAGCAGGATCAGCGACAAAATTGAGACGTTTAGGCAGACCATTAAAGGGATGCCTCCGTCCAGCGCCGTCCCATAAATCACCGTCCTGTTTTTCAGTCGTTGGGTGAAAAGCGAGGCGCGCTACCCCCGAAAGGCGTTTGTTGAAGTGTGTTTGTGTGCGTGTGTTTGTATGCGTACGTCGTTAACGCGGTTCGTGAAGCGACAAAGGGAGTGCACGAAAATGCAAAGGAGTGCGAGAAAAAGAAGAAAAAGGTGTGGAACAGGGAGGGATGCAACGGATCTGAAAGTCGCGTGCCGATGTGAATAACTATCGAACCCTCGTGTTCTGCCCCCTGTATATTCGCCCCTGACGGCCAATCCATAAATACCTTAATGGATCCAAACTGTCGCTTTTACCTTCCACCGCAGGGGCTTTGCCAAATGCCGAATATACTGTCTGTAGAATCTCTATTTTCCCTCCCGTCTTTTCTCCCTTCTGACACTTTGCTTATGTCTTGCTCGTTCTTTTCAATTTTACGCTCTTTCTCTTCTTTCTTTCTCTTTTCCCTCCTTTATTTTTCTTCAACGTCCAACTGCTAGTTTGCCGCCTTTTTCGTGAATATATCGCCGGAAAACGATGTATTTAGAATGCACACTTTGAAATCGTTTTCTATTCATTCGGCGTTTTGGGAACAGTTTGCAAATGCGGAACCTTCGCTTAAGCTCACGGATTTCCAGGTGAAAAGGGTAGTCAGGTGAGATGATGAATACACGCTTTTTTCGTCGTTGGAGGTGAAAAATTTCAAATGCTATTCAGTGATAGATTAAAAATTTTAGTTTCTAAGGCCCAGTTCCACAATTCACGGTTAATTCTTAACCGAGGTTCAACTTGTTTCTCATTTCTTTCCTATTCTTTCCTTCTAGTATTATTCTATTCTAGTATTATATAATTCTAGTATTGGAAAGAAATAATGAATAAGTTGAATCTCGGTTAAGAGTTAACCGTGAATTGTGAAACTGGATCTAAAAAAGTTCTATTATGTGTAAACACAATACAAAGCCAAATATCAGTCAATTATAATCTTTTACCCATTAGATTTATTTATACGGATTAATAATACGGATTCACTTAATAGAAAAACTACTTATATATTTCTTTTATATATTTCTTTTAATAAAAAAATGTTTCTAAACATGTTCTTTTGCTTTACATTTAACACATTTGAAAAACGTTCTAATTTTTTAAATCGAAGTATAATAACATGGTTATTATTCTTTGTAAATAAATTCTTTTTAAATAAATAAAAATTTCTTTCATTACATTGAAAATTAATATCAGATCATAAATAAAACTAATGTGTGTCTAAAGTTGCATAGTGTTCTTCTAATTCTAATTTTATACTAATTAATTAAATGAAATGGTAAGGTTTAATTATATAACTTGATGAAAATTGAAATACACTGAATATAAAATTTTTGTGTCCTTTCTCTTTTTAATATTAAAAAATTCTTTACACATATATATATATATATATATGTGTGTGTATATAAGCTTTCATATTAAATAGAACATTGAAAAAATAACGCTGTTCATTTTTTGGGATCCTATTTTTAATTAAACTCAACATGTTTGTCATGTATCATTGAGAGAATCCGTGGTGTTTCCACTCAGCAACATCTTCTTTGATACTCTCGTGAACACGGTCAGATAAAATCTTGAAAAAGTCGAGTATGATGATTAGAGGGCGACCTCTCTCTCGCTTTGCGGAGTCCAAATTTCTTAGGTAAACTTTCATCTCTAAATAAATGCGCTCTTACTTTCTCCCCTCCCTCCCTCCCTCTCTCTCTGTCTCTCTCTCTCTCTCTCTCTCTCTCTCCCCTTCTCTTTTTCTTTCTCTCTCACTTACTCATTTTATTTTGTTTCTCCTTTTCTCATAAAAATTATGAAAACGGCACATTTCAAACGATGTGGCCCTCATATAAAATACGCCATTGAAATTCAGCGTACAAAATTTACGGCAAGTCAGACTTGTGTGTCAATAGTAATGGCCGTAATCGTGTTAAACTTTTCATAAGTATTGCGGTTATAAACTTCAAGCTGGTTTTTTTCGCGAGTGATCAATAATCAAACATCTAAAAATTGAAAGGGAAATATCGAATGACTCAAATATTAAATGTGAGGATTTTAATTGAGGACTTCAGTATTGGAAAATTTCGAAGTTTTTTTTCATAGAAGAAAATATTATTATCGTATCGTAATTTAAATTTTAGTTAGAAAAATAGGAGATTTAAATTTCATTTAAAAATTTTGCAAAAATATTAATCTATTTTATATTGAGAATATCTAAAGACATTGTTATATTCTGAGATTTTCAATCTTAATCTTTTATTTGAATTCGTAAAGACGTTTATTTCTGAATTATTGCTACTGTCATATTGCGCGATTGTTTTATGATGCAATATGCATAGAAGTAATATTCAACATTAATACTTTTACGAGCATCGCGTCATCTTAAAGTATACGAACAGTTGCATCCTATGCGTCATTCTCTTCGACCGATTGACTGGTAGCGCTCAACATATAGTATTTTCAACAAGACACACACTTCTAGTATCATCTGTCAAAAATATAATTATTAATCATATTTTTCTCGATCCTTTATCAGTGATAATTATTTAATAGCACACTGTATCCGGAATACATCCTGGAGATATCCTTAAGATGTTTAAAGGACATACATACATCCTCTGGAGATCTGTGCTGTTTCGAACCTGCCTATCATTTCAGCAGACAATACAGGTTACAATACTGTTATAATATAGATGTTTCAACTATCAGTCTCTTTTTCTAAAAGCTTCAAAAGGAAATAAAATGAAAATTCATTAATGTTAATTCACATTAGAGAGAGGTTAATGTTATTCTTTCATCTCTTAAATAAAATAATAATCAAAAACTTGATTATCATATATAATCTCAAACAAAAAATTATCATAAATGTAATTGAAAATGTTATATGATAACAAAATATTTATAATCTTTAATGGACTTTGTACATAGTAAAGAAAATTACTCTTTGATTATATACACACTTAAGAAATGTTTTTATAATCTTTTTATTTCATGTACAAAATTAATTATATTACAGCATTAAAAGTATGCAATATATTAATATTTTTTTTCTCTTCGTAAGATAAAAATAATTTTGTTTGCTTTTTTTCTAGTCATATTATCTCGAGTATCGAAATATATAACAATATTATTAGATAAAAATTAAAAAAGAGCAACACTATTCAGATCTCCAAAAGCTTTTTTTAGAAAAATATTATTACAAGCTTTTCAAAAGCATTATATGCGAAGAGCATTATATGCGAATGAAATAAAGATTGTATCTTTAAAATTAGTTTCGTTCAAAATACTTAATAATTACATATGACAATTAATAAATAATTTAACAATTCTACTTGAATAATAAAATAACAAATATGAACGACGATAGATATACGTACTTATTATCGATTTAGGAATTATTTAAATATTTTAAGAGATTTGGGTCACGTATTAATAAATAGCGGATAGTTTAATATCTCGCTTAAAATAGAAAATATCTGTTATTTAAATGACAATATTTACAATTGTACAAATCACAAATTCACGAATTTGCTAACAGTACCACAAACCAAACGTAGCGTAGAAAAAACAAACAATGCTCTTGTGTGTACTCCTACATTTAATCTCGCAGGATTAAGGGTTAAAGCTGTTTCCGCTGCGTTGAAGTTTCCGGAGGGAGCGAAAGGGATGGACGTTCGACGCGGATAATCGACACCATCGACTTTCGCCGACTGGGATCGGCTAGATTCCGCGTGAGCGGGAGAGTACGCCAAACCGAGAGTAATTTAACGCGGTCCGACGAATGGCCATTGATTTGCGAGGCATCAAACTTCGCGAAAGTTAGCTGCGCCAGTATCGAGGGCGGCCACGCTTTTGTACCCCGTCCTAGCTCGGTTTGTTCTTAGACTACAGTTACCGGATTCGATTTAACTTCTCCTTCAGGCAAGCGACATAACGGCAAAGGAAGAAAAGGAGACGAATGAGGATGGAGAGAAAATTGAGCGAGGAAAAGGGATACCAATAGCAATTTGCCAATATCGAAAGTGTTTATCGATAATCTGTTGCTCGGCAGTCGCTGCTAGTTACCGATCATTTCCTATCTCTGTCGAATTTTCTATTTCCGTCTCTCATTCACACTCTTCCTCTTTTTTTTTTTTTACACAGAAAGAGAAAAGCGGTGAATTCTAGGAGATAAAAATTCTCAAATAATTTTAGATCGACTTTTTCTTAAAAATAATTTGAACAGGTGTTACCTTTTTTTGAATTCTTTTGTATTTTTAATTATGTTTGGTTTT
>Ga0157364_1009420_pt1:0-7500 | contig 10102 bp, 15 predicted proteins | sample AttsexASBM2_FD_111476 | JGI IMG/M metagenome (GOLD analysis project Ga0157364, IMG submission 111476) | Fungus gardens microbial communities from leaf cutter ant in Ribeirão Preto, State of São Paulo, Brazil - Atta sexdens ASBM2 | ecosystem: Host-associated > Fungi > Mycelium >... | reverse complement strand
TACGAGTAAGTTATTTATTAGTGAAATAAAATACATAGGCTGCTTAACGCTCGCGAGTATCGTTTGTCCTTTAACATTTGATAAATGACAAGGATGAAATGATTCGACAAGCGTTGTGAGCGTTAAGTGAAACGCAGCCACATTTGTGATATATTATTAGATCAATGCAGTTTTTAAAATTTTTATTTTGAATAACATTATTTTGAATAACATTATTTAGCTTTTTTCTTCCCTTGAAAAATTTATTCTTGATAAAAAAATTATATTAGAATGATATTTCGATTAATACAATTATTTCTAAATTATATAATTTATTCAATTTTATATGACAAAACAAGTCATATATTTTGTATTGTTTTCTATTGATATTTTAACAAGCATATAAACAATTAAGTAAATAGTTTTATTCTTAGATATGAATATTTTGTATTTAAATTATATTTTTCCTGAATATTTTATTTATAAAATGCATTTATATAATGCATTTTTATCTATGTCTTTGTATAACAGAATAACAGTACAAACTTGGAACTCGTTCTCCAACTTTGGTTTGCACTGAATATGGACGCTGCTACTGAACATCCAGGATCGCAATTTGAACCTTCTTTAACACCCTTGATTCCACTCAGTCCAGCAGCTATTTCTAGCTTAATATCTGCACTTTCGTGGTAAATTAATAAATAAGTATATTAGTGATATGAGCCATGATAGTAACATTTAATATATTTCAAACCTTTGATATTAATATTTTTATTGTGTACTTAATTTGTATTAAATTTTAGGCATACTGAGGTTTCTTTACGCGCTTGGTGTCTTGCATTGCAATGTTTAACTATCGTCTGCAATCAGCCGTTACGAAGATATTCTGGTTTAGACGGCTTTGCACCTAGTAGTCCTTCTATGGCTAGTTGTATTGTTAAAGAACGTAATACAGGCCCTATGTTATTGCGCCTACTTTCCGGCAACGGATTAAATATTAATACAATGGACAAGCAATACATCATGGTGAGGATATTTTTTCATTTTATTATAAATTTTGGTGACATTGTTTAATTACCAAAAGATTTTGATCAAGAATTAAAGTTTCTCAGAAATTGCGTTTAAGATCATGTAATATTTTAAAAATTATTATAAAGCTATAAAATAAAAGTTATAAAATAAAAGCTATAAAAGAAATAAAATTAAATAAAATGCAGATCATAAAAGATCATTGGTAGCAGTATTATTTTATTTATTTTTTTTTTAAATTTATCAAATTTATCAAATGCGATTTGTAAAATTATATATCTCGACTAAAAAATTTATCATTAAAGAGTATGGCAAGCAAAGCAAGAATTTTATGCACATATTTAATATGTTAAATTACTATTACTTAAATGTGATTCCTATAATAATTTATATATCGTATGAAAAAATAGATTAATGTTTAGTTATACATTTTTTATCTTATTTATAATAATATTTCTATTTCAGGCTGGGCCTACAGTTTGCCAAGCATTACACGATTTTCTCGTTAGGCTAGAAATGATGTGTGATGTTATTACGACGGATAGCTGTTTAGGTAATTCCCTGAAGGATCTTCTATTGAAAGTGATATATCAACTTGTGCAACCAAGCGGGCCTCTCATTTTAAGGAAAGGGCCTTTAGATGCGCAATGCAAGCTAATAACATCTGTAATTAATCTGAATTATGTCAATACCGATTTGGGTATCGCAATGAGTATATCGGAATGCGTTGGTGTGTTGGTTTCGACATACGTCAAAGGATCCGAAGGTAAAGTTTTTTTCTTATCAAATATTTTTATTATAAATAAAATTAACAATAGAGACTAAAATTAACAATGTGAGAAGTCTTTAGTAGAAAAAAAATTAGTCTCACACAGTCAATCTATTCAAAAATTAATTGTTAACAAGGTTATACATTTTAAATAGATGGCTATATTGATATTGTACAATTGCTTTTTGTTTTGAATATATTAAAGATTGTTTATTAAAATTATTTTACATGTATATAATATGAAATTGTTTAAAAAATTATAAATATATATTGATTATTAATAATGATTTAATGTTATTGTCTTTGGGTGCGTTTAATAGATGCAACGATTGAGCGTTCAATAATTGTTGCCCATGATTGGAATAGATTTTTCTTTGATAAATCTAGAAAAATATACCAATAGTAGCAAGCGCTCAACTATGTCCGCTAAATGCGCCCTTTGTCTTTTTAAAAAGATTGTAAGAATATCAATATTATTCTAACAGTTGGCGCACAATGTGGAGGTGCAGTTGATTCAAACAATCAATCCGGTAGTTTTGGTGGTCTGTTTGCTTGCGTGCTTGGCGGTGATGCGAGACAATGTCGTCCCGCATCGTGGGACACTTTAATTGTGGCTCTCATCAAATTAGTATGCACACTCATTCAGACTCCATTACCGAATGTACGTATTTTGCATTCAAAAGTTATCAAAGAAATATATTTATATTGATTTCTTTTTTTTTATAACATATAGAAAATGATTTTATATTATATAAATGATTTTATATTTAGATTCGTCAAGATTCTTCGGAGGAATCGGCGGAAATGGAATTGTCTGATACGTGGACTTCTAGAAGCAACGCAAGCGATTCTCAGAATGCAAACACTTGGCAAACGGATGAAAGTAAAGCGGCAGAGCAACGAAACTCTTTTCACTTACAACAACCTAAAACTAGCAAATCTTCCGTGCCTTGTTTGGCTGATACTGGTAACTACTAACTATATAAGAGACTTTATTTTACAAATATATATTTATTCCTCATGTCAAGTACACTAAGTTTAAAATTTTTATTTTTAAGTTTTGCAGCACGAGCCAACTATGATGCGTTTATTAGGCGCTCTCGGTCATAGCACAGGATCCTCGTTAGCCATGCTCTTAGGTGAAAGTGCGAGTGCAGCATCGACTACCGAGCTCGGTGATCCGGCTTCAATAGCGGATGCAACATTCCAGCTCCTTACAACTCTTACGAAAAAGGCTAGCGATCCAACTCTAGTTCTCAAGCCGCTTTATCACTATCTCTCTTCGTGTAAGAATTTATACATTATAGAATTAAGAGATTTATTATTAATCATATTAATCATATTAATCATATTAATCATATTCTGCGTGAAAAAATGTAAAATCTTTTTATATAAAGTCTTGATTTTGGGAAACTAAAATTGTCATATTATTTGCAGCATGCGGTGAAATTGAATTAGGAGTTATGCAGCTATCCGAACCTCTTCTTTGGTACATCCTAAGAGTATTGGACAACGCATCATCGTTATCTATTTTTACTGCGATGGGTGGCGTAAAAGTGCTTTGCGAAAATCTTGTGAAGTCAAGTAACAGCGGTACCGCCGGTGCTTCCGCTTCGTCAGGAGTGATCGCCCTCGTCATGGAACATCTGTCGAATGCGCCGAACGTGATGCAAATGATGGCGAGCAGCAGCAAAAAAGGCGTCAGCTCGTTGGAAACTCATGACGACGGTTTACTGAATTTCGCGCCTCTTGGAACAATATCATGGTTGAATCCGACTGCGCAGCCAGCGGATGTTCTTATACAGAACGCCACACCTCATAAACGTGCGAGAACACCGGCGTGGTCGTATCATTTTTATCCCGACGAGGCGTGGGTCGATCTCACCATTACTTTACCGTGCGCTATCCTGCTTAGGAAAGTGGAGCTACAACCACATCTTACGGCGTTATCCAGTGAGTTGATTGTGTCCTAATTTATATGCAAAAGTTGATGAAATTCTCAAAGTTTCATGATATATACTTTTATTCATATTTCTTCACATTAGTACTTCTCTCTTTCTTATACATTCGCCTTGTTTGGATGTCAACATTCTGAGAAAGTTATCATAGAATCTAATTTCTAATATTTCTACAACAACAATACAGGATATTTTTTATTAAATTTCTTTCAAACTGCCAATTCTTTCCAAATTAAAAAAATTTTTTAAGGTTCTGCAAATAATTAGCAAATCAAGAGAAATGCGATTGATGAAAGACATTCCTTGTAATTAAAAACAAAACTTTTTTCTAACGTCCGCATATTTGTCTGACAGCGTGTCCATCGGCTGTAGCACTGGAAGTTTCAAGGGAAAGTAATGGCCCACTTACACCGGTTTGTCCACCGATGCCAACGGCGGGCTTAACATACATACGTGTTACTTTATCACAGCCAGAAGTCGCGACTTCCGTATTGGTGCGTCTATACAAACCGCGGGATTCGACAAACATAAATCTTAGTCAAATAAGATTACTGGGTACCACCGCGTTTGGCGAGATTAAAACGAATCCGGACACGATAGATGAAGAACAGCTAACGAAGACTAGGTAACATTATTTTCTCTCTTTTATCCTAAAAGTGAGACTATTTGGTGCCGTTATGGGTTAAAGATTTATCACGGTTATGAGAAATTAAGAAATTTATTTCTGATAACGTTTATGTAGCTTGGGTTGGCTGAGATTATTGCATCAGTGCTTATCGGTAAGCATACTGAACAGTAATCTAGCTGTCGAGGTGCTTAATTCCGCGGCTTCGGTCGAAGGCCTGGTCGAGGCATGCTGCAACCTCCTGTTACTCCCAGCACCGTCTCTTTTTACTCCCAACCTGGAGAGGGTTCTATTACAACTTGGCTTACACTCTCGAGAGCTTGGACTTCGTCTCATTGGTCTTTTACTCAACAACAGGTCTACCCCTTTCTTTCAAGGTATCGCTTTGTTTTCCGTTTTCTGCAAATAAAATCCGCAATGATCTTAAATATAGATGTAGCGACCGCGATTAAGCTTTTTGAAGGCTCACGTTTTAGTTAAACTCTTCAAGCAGGTATAATATGTTACGAACGACAAAGATAATTCTTTTTTTTTTTTTCCAAATCAATATTAATAGTGAGAGGAAAGGCAAATGAGAGCATCACTGTAATTATTAATAATGTAAATTTAATAATATTTTCAAATTTACTCCATGTGTGGAACTGTATATGCTCGTATCAGACTATAAATTGACAATTACGATTAACGATTGCCCGGTTCTACTTCAACCAATCACGATGTAGTGAGTTGTAATTGGTTGAAATAGAACTGGACAACTGTCAATCGTAATTATTAATCCGTAGTCTAATACTCCCCTTCTACAATCCTTCTTATTCTCAATATTCTCAATCGAACGTTTCGACCATCTTCAGCGAATAACACATTAGATAAAATTACCAGAGCACTCTTGTTAAATCATATGTGATTACATACTCCAATGTTGTGACTGTCCTTAATAATTATACTGTTAAGATTAGTTCAGCCAAAAGTGCATTAAGATTTAATATTAATAAGTGAAAAGTAATCCAATCCAAATCCAAATTTAATAGTCATTAGACAATCAATTCGCGTTAAGATATACAAAGCAACTTTTTTTTTATTTATGTTTGAGATATATAACAAATTGTATGTGTGATAAATGTATATATAAATTAGAGACTAAATAATTTTTTAATATTTACAAGTAAAATTGATAATATTTGCTGGTTTATTCAGTATTTTCTATAAAAATTTATACACTTTAAAGTCTTTATAATAAATATTAATTTTATTAGTATTAATATTAACGAAAATATCTATTACTTAAGATATCACGAATATTAGCCTGTTTTTAAATTAAATATTTAATAATAATCTCTTCTTTTAAGCTTGTGACGATATACTAAAATATTTGTGCTGATATTGATAGGAGCTGTGACTTCCCAGGAAACGTCCATCGTACAATTGGTCGTTGAATTGCTCCAGCAATTGTGTTCCATTCGAGACTTTAGCACGGAAGCTCGCATGAAAGCCGTTCTTACGTGGTTGCAAATATCGGCTGCGAATGGAATATCTCAGACGAACAGTAATCCCAATTCAGTGAATCCACCAGCGGTATATATTCACTGTGTGTCTTCTATCATTTGGAAGGCTCATCAACAGCAGAATCACAACTACGATCTGCAAGTCTTGCTGACAGATGAGCTGTTCTAGTAAGACTTTAATCATCATATTCTTTTGTGTTTCAAATTTTTCTATCCGAACAGTTGATTAAGTTGATTTATTTTATTAATATGTACAAATTTTATTTTGGATATCTTTGATCTTCTTTTATAATAAAGAATTCGAATATTATAATTAGTTAAATATTGTAAATGATTGTATATGAGATAGTTTTCATATAAGTTATTTTTCTTATAAAGCTGTTTAACAGCTGTTTATTGCATTCAATTCTTTAATTAATTCCAATTTTTTTTCGTTAAACAGCTCGTTGTATAAATGGACCTTGACTCTTGGAAACAATTCAGCTTTGAAACAAGCGATTGATTCTGTTCTATGCGCTTTCTGTTACGTGAGACCATCGTTGTTGATTTTGCTTCTGGAATGGGTACAAATCTTGATACCGAACATCACGGTAAATCCGACTGCTTCTATATCCGACGACTGCAAGGAAAGCGAAGAACAGACGGATGATAAGAAGAGCGATATGAATGCCGAAGGATGGTATTGTCAGTTTATCTTGCTGAAACATAAATGGTTGCATTTGACGGAGGGACAATTGCTGACTGTCGCTGCAGCGGCTCGTTCACCACCCGGTACTCAGCAACTGATTGATTCTGGTCTTCCAGCGTTACTGACAGCATCGATTACAGGTTTAACTTTTCTTTCTACTTCAGATGTAAAAACCTGCTTTAAACAATCTTTAATTTGTGACAAAATTCGGAATATAATTTGACATGTATATCTTCCATTAAGTATATCATTTTTATTGAGAGACATAATTTTATGTTAAATTTTTAAAAATTTTAATACAAATGTATTTTTCGTACAAAAAGTATAAATTGTACCTCGAATTGTACTAAAATGCTTTTAAATACATTTCAAGCAAATTTGTTCAGAATTTATTATTAATGCAATAACATTTATGCATTTAGATTTCTGTAATCTGGAGAAATCCAAACAACGAGATAGTAAAATGGCATCGGGCGACAGCAATGAAAATAATGTGACTGAAGATGTCAACTCGACAGATAGCGATAAGGCAGCAGGTTCGAGTTCCGGATCAAACAATTATTCTGGTAAACATTGACATTACACATTGTGGTATTTTAGAAGCTTATTTCTAAACCTATATGTTCAAACTGTTTAAAGATGGGAATAATATAGTTATATATTCTTTTTCTTTTTCAGGTGGATTATGTATGACGAAACCAGAGAGTATAGCGATAGTGATAGAATTCCTAACACTCGTATGTGCGGAAGGTAGAATGCGTGATTGGCTTGGTGAAGAAGGTCGTAATTTCTGGTTACCACTTCTATCGCTTCTTAGCAATCGTCCTATCGAAAGCCCATCCGCATCTGCGTCAAGGTATACATGTTTACATAATCTTTTAGATATATTAGATTAAAGACACGGTTACATCAATGTATGTGCAAAAACCGTGATACTGTACTATACATTG
>Ga0157364_1009419_pt1 | contig 10102 bp, 5 predicted proteins | sample AttsexASBM2_FD_111476 | JGI IMG/M metagenome (GOLD analysis project Ga0157364, IMG submission 111476) | Fungus gardens microbial communities from leaf cutter ant in Ribeirão Preto, State of São Paulo, Brazil - Atta sexdens ASBM2 | ecosystem: Host-associated > Fungi > Mycelium > Unclassified ... | reverse complement strand
TGTACATAGATATAGATTTTTTATTATTCATAAAACATACACTACTGATAGAATATAATTAGATTGTAATTCCTTCTCCTGTGTAAATACAAAATTATCTGAAGATTGATACTATTTGTATTGTATTTCTACATACATGATAATACTAAATGATAATAACAGGAGAATGAATGTACATCATATATTGAATATTACAAATGCATATTAGCATTGGAATGTTTACAGGAAAAATAAATCGTTTCGGCCAAGGGAACGTGGCAAGAAAGGTCTGAAAAATCTGCAAACTGTAAAGACACTCGCAGGAAGAACTCAGAGTTACGGTACCGGACCAGGGAAAGCCAGAAAACAACCTATGACCGTTTCTGCACAATTTCAGCAAAGTTTGCACAGTCTGATGGACACTCTGAATCAGGCAAATCCTTTCTTCATCAGATGCATTAAGAGCAACGCTAATAAAATACCAAATGAATTTGATGAGGAAACAGTACAACGACAGCTGCGCTATACAGGCATGTTGGAAACCGTCAGAATAAGGCAGGCCGGTTTCAACGTGCGACTAACATATGAGGAATTTATACAACTCTATCGAATGTTGCTTCCTAAAGGTCTTCTGAGCTCACAATCCGATGTGAGGGACTTCCTACTAACTCTCAATCTCAACAGAGATAATTATCAGTTGGGTACTACCAAAGTCTTCCTCAGAGAGTCCGAAAAGATAAAACTGGATATTGAACTTCATCAACAAATTATAACAAGCATAACCACCATACAAAAATGGTTCCGCGCTTGTCTAGAAAGGCGAAAATTCCTTAGATTAAAGAATGCCATTGTACAAATTCAATCTTTCTGGAGAATGGTTTCGGCACAGCGATTAGCTCAGGTTCTTCGTGCAAGAACCGAAGCCGCATTACATATACAAACTGCCTGGAGGATGTACAAACAACATAGCTGGTTTAAAAAGCTAAAGTCGTGCGTAATCACTTTCCAAGCGTACGTTAGAGGAAATAATGCCAGAAAGAAATTTATCGAATTGAAAAAACGAAAAAGGCCTCTACCAGATAGAATTCAAGAAGTCAAGAAAATTCCAGAATATAAGGAACTTATATATGATAAAATGTACGCCAAAGATAGTGAAGAGTAAGTATAACACAAAACGTATACATGTACGTATAAAACAATATAGAGATAACTTGTATTATTTTTTTGTATAGGTCGTTCGCGGAAGATCGAAGTTTAACAGAATATGGCGAATCACCTCGAAAAGTAGAATCTCAAAATCGACTTACGTCAGTAAGGTAAGTACTAAAGTTTCAATTTCACAGTTAGAGTTGTTGCAAAAACTTATCGAGCTCTTTATAGGAGTGATAACGTCTATCGAGACAGTACTTTGGATACAAGCATCTCGTATTCCAAACGAAAGCTTACTCCGAACAAGCGAATTTTGCATGACGGAGCATTGAAAAATACGGAAACGTATAATTTCGATGAGATCACAGATCGTAAAAGTAGTCTCGAAAGTTTAACTAGTCTGAGGAGTTACGAATCTCAAGCTAGTATCAATAGTTCTGAATCGCAAGAAAATTCTGGCTCGAGACCCGTGCCAAGCACAAGAACAAAACGTGGTGATCATTCGGCGGCGATTGCATCAAATGTAAATATATTGAACGCGTCCAGTCGACTCTCTTCAGTGAGTAGAAGAACTGACAGTTCCTCGACAGGGTATAGTGATGGTGAAACCGAAAGCGAGCCACCGAGCGCCGTGCAAAGTGCTCCGCCTGTTTTCAACACGAGTCTGCCGTTCGTCAGTTCGCGCGACATAAAGTATCATACCACCAACGTAAACCTGACGCACAGTCCGAATTCGGACATTTGGCGTCGTAGAGCAGATTACTCGCCCGCCAATTACAGCGATTACTTTATGCAAGTACCTCAGAAAACAACCGTTACCCGATCTCCTAACGTGTCTCATTACAAGAGTTCAACGGATAGCGTTTTCGAACAAGTCCGACAGGAAAAGCCCAACGAAGCTGCGAATTATAATGTTAAACTCGATACGAGCGATCGATTCGTTCAGATGGAAAGTTTGAGTAGTAGGCAACAACGTGGATTTAATGACAACAACGTAGCTGATCGAATGGAAAATATTCCAATATCCCCGACAAAACGAGATCAAACCAAGCACGGACCTATAAAAAATGTCAAAGATCTTAGTTACTTGCGGCGACAAAACTCGGAGGGAGATCCCGCAATGAAAGTCGTAGATATCAACGACGACACTTTGAAGAGCACTTTATTGAAAGGATCCTCGCCAAATGAAAAGAATTCGCGTTCGAAAGAGAAGTATGAGCCGGACGTTCCAGTGAGAAACGCAAGACGAAATAGACCTTCGAGAGAGGTTCAGTGTCGATCTATGGGTGAAAGTGTAGTCGAAACTAATACCGAAACACGAAATCTGCTTCTTGGTACAATTAAGGAAAGTGACTTGAATAAAACGACTGTATGGTCTCGGAAAGATTATTCGCATGAAACTACTCGATCTGTTACGGATTGGCCCATGAATAAGAATGAAGTTACATACAAAGTACAGCAGCCCGGTAAACGCATGAGATCTAATGCGATAACGACTCTCGAGCTACGAAGGAGGAACTCCGATCCAGCTACGAAAATCTCGGGTCTAAGTGAGGATAAAATGGGACAGGATACCAGTTCGAACGATCTGAAATTGGCACCTGGCATGAATCTTCTTGAATGGAAAGGTAATAATCTGTTTACTCTAGCTGGTCATCGTTTTCGAAAAGTGGCGAGATTTGCAAAGGACGACGTATGTGTGTGTTGCCACGAGAAAATGGACGCGTTTGTGACGCAAGGCTACAAATGTGTTGACTGTAAGCAGTTGTATCATGTCAAGTGCATTCAAAACGGTGGAGTGTTGAGAATGCCATGCCTTTTGGCCAACACACCGAACAGACGGAAAAATAGAAAACCACCGCGCACACCGTACGATACTACGAAACAAACGGTCGCGTCCAAATTTAATCTAACTGGCACTTCAGCCTTTTCCGATAGCACGGATAAGATTATTTCCGACGCCAAAGAGTTGGCACTGATGCAAGATTTTATCACCAAGAAAATCTACAAAATGGAGAGTCAAGAGGAGGGACGGAAACCGAGCGAAGTGGATCGTGTTTTCAAGCATGCTCTTAGGAAGTTCAAGGACGACCTGGTGATCACGTATAGCGTCGCCATACAGCAAGGCGTAGAGGGTAACATCAAGTATACCGATTTAATCGCAAATTTTCTTCACGTTATGGAAACTGTCTGCAAGCAAGAAAACACGAGGGAAGATTTTCCTGTAACAATGGGCGTGAATGCATTCAGAGGCTTTATGAATGAATTTATGGCTATGGTTAAAACTGAAGCTCCCGAAAAGCAAAGCAAGAGCAAACGGAAGAAGGAGAAGAAGCGAAAACAAGAAGAACCCATACGACATGGCAGTCACATGTTCCAGTTGACTATCATCAACATACCCACCGCGTGTGAAGTCTGCACATCTTTCTTCATGTGGCCTATTGAGCGAGGACTCGTTTGCCAGAGTAAGTAATCCATGTATACAAATTTATTTCGACATTTCTCTTTTTTTAACGATTTAATGATTATAATTAATCATAATAACTATACTTTGTTTTTAGATTGTAAATTGACTTGCCACAAAAAGTGCTACATGAAGGCGTCAGCGGAATGTGGCAAAGATGGTTCTCTGTCTGAAATGAATTCGCGCAAAGTATTTGGTGTACCACTGTACAAGTTGGACTGCGGTGATGGCAAAGTACCACTCGTAGTAGATCGATTAATCACAACTATCGAAATGCACGGTCTCTATACTGAAGGTATATACAGAAAAAGTGGTGTCAGTTCCAAAGTGAGAGAACTCAAAATGAAAATGGACGAGGGTGATTTAGAGAAGGTGGATTTCGAGAATTATCAAGTGCATGTTTTAGCAGCAGTGCTGAAAAGTTTCTTTAGAGACATGCCGGAACCGTTGTTGACTTACGAATATTACGACGACTTCTTGCATGCGGCAAATTTGACGGATCCGCATGATCGAATCAGCACGCTCTTCGCCATATTGAAGAAGTTGCCGAAACCTAATTATGATCTGATGGAACGTTTGATTGTCCATCTAGCGCGAGTAGCGCGACATGAGGTAGACAATAGAATGTCATCATCAGCTTTAGCCATCGTTTTTGCACCGTGCATTCTCAGAACGAACAGGACGTTGCCCGCGCAAGATTCTCTTCAAGACGTAGGCAGGCAGACGCGTTGCGTCGAAACGATTGTGCAGGAAAAGTTGAGAGTAGTTAGAGCAACGCTGGCAGACATAAATACCCTCGAATCTGCTTGTCACACAGCGACTCATCGGCTCTCCAGTTTACGATCATCCAAGATCTTCAGTCCAGAGGAGTTGAACGTAACTGCCTCGAGCGTTGCAGGACGAGCAGTTGCGATGGATCGTGACAGGGATCGAGGAGATGAGGAAGAAGCGCTACTCGTCGATCATATACAAGAAATCCAAAAGGAAAAGGATCTCTTGACGTCTACTCTACCCAGTCTAACGAGAGCTTCTTCGGATGATGATCTCCTCTTGTCAGCCACGGATCTAGACGATGGATCCCTCGACGATCTTCTCCCATCTTCTGCTGGTAAGTATCTTCTAAGAATTGATTTTATAATTATGCGATTTGAGCAACAATTTCTCCAGTAAATCTATTTATGTTCACAAAGGTTTATAAGAGATTGTGCGTTTAATTATTTCATTGTTTTATTAAGTGATTGATTTTTAATACGATTCTCTTTATTATGAAATGATTAAAAACTCTTATAACATAGGTATTAAAATAGATATATAGATAGGTTTCTAGGTTTAAGATCTTTTACTTTTATTAATCACAGACGGACTCGTAAGGAAGAAGCCCGTTCAAAGGCAAAGTTCAGCAGACAATTCGTTTCCAACGATTATCAATATGGACGATGACATGGTAATGGTATGAATAGCGTTCGCGAATAACATTAATGTGCATTCTAAACGAATATAAGTCCGATAGATGCGAGATATCGTATTAGGACAGAGAATCAATAACTTCACTTGCTGGTTCTTTCAACTAATTATTAATGTGTTGAGATGCATTACAATTACAAAAGCTTATAGCTTTCGTAATTTGCCGACTCCAAAAATGAAGTTTAATTGTGCGACTGAAATGATTCCATTCTGATGATTCGAAGTCAGTAGAGATATCTAAAATTATTTCGTACAGTGTATGATTAGGAAAAAACTGCACAAATTTTAACTTTGCCGCATAATTTTATTCACAATGCATTCCTTTCTTTGAAGACTGTCGAAATTAGGCACAACGTTTCGTTTGTCTATAGATCCTAAAAGAAAACATTATTAACCGCCGCTTTACACATTTTAAATATAAGAAATGAAAGCACAGAAAAACTAGGAAATATTTAAAGAAAAGCGTACTTTTAATATTATATATATTTACACATACATGTATGCTTTTATTTTAAAATATATATGTATACACACATCATATACATTTTTAAATAAATATATACATGTATATGTATATATTTATAAATATGTGTATATGTACATATGTATATATTACATATGTATATTACATATGTATATATACATATATATGTATATTTTAAGAAATGTCCGCTTATCAAAGTGATGAGGGAGTCATATCGAATTACTTTTTTACAAATTTACGTTCATAAAAATGTAATTTATTGTTGCACCACGTTGCAATTTTCAGTAAACATGTTTTTTATGGAGGCTCTATATGATGTGTAGATGCGCTGTTCCTTTATAACTATTTGTTTAGCATTAATAGATCTGACTTGAAAACCATTTCTTCCCAAAGTATCTATTTGTTCAAGTAAAATCGATAATCGATCGTTTTGTATTCCTGTGAGATGTTTTTACTGTATTTCGTTATGATGTTTCGTCTGATGACGACAGTCGATTTAAAGCGTTAGGTTTTTAGGCGCAGGAATTTAAGGGACGATCAAGAAAGAAAAAGGAAACCAAAACATAGTTTGTACATATTATGCTATAAAAATTTTGTAATAATCTGTTATTGTTGAATTTACACGCGAGAGACGTTTAACAAGATTATATTTCTACTGTCGATATTTGTTGTAGGGATAATCACGTCGTTATCGGATCTCTACCAGTTTTAGTTTTTTCTGTGGATCGATTTTTACTTAACGCGTTTTTTTTCATGCTCAGATGCGTCCCAGAGACATATGTGCGTACATAAGTAAACGCACACATTACATACAAGTACTTATGTACATAACAAATTCGTGCGAAAGACTAATTAAACTTTTTCGCTCGGAATTTATTGCATTTTAAAAAAATTTCGTTTTTAATTTATAAAAAAAAAATATATATATACATATATATGTATGTTATTCAGTGTATCTTAGATCTTTATCGATTCTTTTTTCACGACTTTGCTACGCTATCTCTTTCGTCCAGTCGTACGAATTCGTAACTCGTGCCACTTTGTGCGATAGCCTGACGCTTGGAGAAAATCGAAAATGTGAAAGAAAAGGGGTGAAAGAGATTTCGATCTCACGTAATAGAAGTCTCTATCCAATAAGGATAATCAGATCAGGTTCCCACTTACGTACCACGAACTTAATTGAATTCCCCTGCGAATTAATAGTTACGCTTGATGATGATCCCGGATAGAATTGGTCAGTGAATTGAGTCCTTCCTTTTATTTCTTTTCCCGACTCCAGTTAGCAATCGAATATAACGATATTTTCAATTATAATGGATACAGTAGACGGATGAAGAATTTATTATTGCGAGCGCGAGGATGACCTACATAAATTTTTTATTCATTATTTCTGATCACATATATATCATACGTTCTGTTGCATCCAATCACCAAAGACTCATACGCACAGTTATTTTTTCATTCTTATATGTCGTTATATTTACGTCAATCCAATAAGTTTTTTTTTTTTACTTTGCGTGCATTGCTTTTTAATACTAAAGCGTCCTATATTTTTAATTGCCTTCGCATATACTTTAAAAGAATAAAACTTATATTTCCGTCCTCTCTCTCGACTAGATCGACAGTTATGTTTGTGCAGCAGGTGAATATTTTAAGTTTCGCGTATTGGCAATCGATGACGAAGTAAAAACTTCTTTTTCCATTCAATTAAATCGTCTTTGGGTACTGGACTACGCGCGACTTTTATCTGGATAACTTTTAGGATTAAGTCGAGTAATTAAAAAAAAAGATGGAAAGAAAAGCAAGAAAAAGAGTCATTCGTTTTTTCCAGAGCATCCTTTTTTTCTCAACTCGCAAGGACCCATCTCCGCGTTTACGTTCGTTTTAAGTATAATCGACTCGGCGATGATGAATATTCAAGCGATTATCGTCACGTCAAATCGATCCTCGATCGTTTTACACGGTCTCGGGAAACGAGACGATTTTAAATTGCCTTTTTACAATCGATAAAAGTTTTACGAAATGTAGCTAAGGTAAATCGTTATGAAATCGTCTTCACTTTGCGTGGGGGGGAGGGGGGGGAGTAAATCATATAGTGTTATAAATGTAACGTTACCTTTCTCATCTATAAAGCCATGACATCGTGCTCGCGATGCACAAATGACTTTAAGCGAAATGGAACGATCTTAATGGAAAAAAAATTTTTTCATATACTATAGAGGATACCAATATATATATATATATATATATTACACAATATATATTTTTGTTACGTCCACCGAATAAAGGTTCTAGTGTGTGTCGTCCTGCGTTAATATATTAATTGCGAGTGTTAATGTGTGCTGGTTTCATCCGGTACGCGGTATGTTAAGATAATCACTTTTTTTTTTATATGCGACTGTTATTTTGTTGAAGTGTTTCCCCGACACACGCGGTTGACTCAAAGTTTGATTTGACACTCCGTATTTTGGCTAGTCCATTGTTACGACATCGAGATATATCGAATTGTTAATTTCTCGTCTGTCCTGTGAATAATACCGAACAATCTATATTCTTCGAGAATTTTATTAGACAGTGGACAGAACGTATAATAATAATATAGATATTATGAATCAGCAAATTACTTCGATATGAACTGGGTTAGTCGCGTAAGATAAAAGGAAAAAAAAAATGAAAACTAATTATCGTTGTACATGTAAAGTATCATCTACACAAGCACATACGCTTCTTTACTGTGGAAAGTGTTTTTTCGCTCTTGTGATCCGCTCGCGCGAGGCGAGCGAGGACCGCAGTGCCGATCGCGAAATGAGATTTCTTCGACATTCCTTATTTACGGGGCGAAAATCTCGAACGGCCGTTCGAATAATGAAACTGCAATAAAATCTGCGCCTCTCCTGTTCTCCGCAGAGGACGCTCAAACTTTCCACTAACGTGTCTAATTAAATATGTAATTAAGAGCCTGTACCAAATATACTCGTCGCAAACTCTCGTTCGGGATTCTCGCAGCCGCGGATACATCTTGTCATCCGAGACATAAGGATACATCGGTTGTAGTATCGTAAGGGCAGTGCGCAACAACTCTTCATGACAATATCGTTTCCGCAGAAAGTCGCAATTTCCGATACACTCCGCAGCCGCCGCGCTGCTGCAACGACAACGGCGATTCTCGCGCTCTTCTCTCTTCCTCCGTTTTCATGCTCTCGTGTCCTCTCTCTCCCTCTCTCTCGATCTATTTCGCCGAATGTTCGACGAAGCGGCACGTCATCGCATCGATCCACGTCCGATCTTCGCAGCCATTGAGAATCGAAGCAGCAACGAACGAGTTACGCGCGTCGCGAATGTGGGAAACCGAACCGCGATCGGTGCTGCGCTACTCGGCCGAATTTTCGAAATACGCTTATTATAAATATAGGTAAAAATATACACTCGTGCTGTCACGTGCGCGCGCGCGTGTGTATGTGTGTGTGTGTGTGTGTACGATTCGTGTTTGATTCCCATTCGCCAATCGTTCGAAACTGCATTTGATTCCTACTCCGTTTGAAATATCGCCGATCAACGACAAGAATATTTTTGATGCGCTCTAAAATGAAGTGAAGCGCTAAAATAAATGTGACGTGAGATCGATGCAGGTGTCTTAAAAGCAAAAAAAAATCAAACTCAGACAGAGAGAGGCAAGAGAGGTAATCAGAGAAGATAGTATAGTTCTCGATGATCATCGAGAAATCGCGATATTAATGCTCTTCCCTTATTTATATCTTGACATGAAAACGTAATCTAAGGACGGCAGTGAGCAGGATGTCTGCCGATTTCTCGAATCACGAATATCACTGTACAGGATGTTTTATACCGGAATACATATATTTTCTTGTATACTTTGTGCTTATGGAAGATTGACTTTACTAAAGCTTGAAGTGTATTTTTGATTATAATCCGTCTAAAGTTAAAATTAAAATCAAAATTGTTTAGAAGCATAGCGAAAAGATGTAGACACTACACATCCATATATCCTACTCGTTATATCTATATATGTGTGTGTAGCCAGAGTGTATCCTGGGTGTACACTAACAAGTAGTACATTAATCTCGAACGAACGAAACTTCCTTAGCGAAAATTTGATCGAGTATCGGTAATCCGTTATAATTGTTCGTTACAATTATTTATAAATTTTCAATGTTGGCTATCTTGGTGCGATCTCGGATTTTAATTTCCGCTAAGGAAAAACATCGAATACAATTTCGCTTGCAGAATAAGATCTACGCATTTCTCTTGAAATAATATGTATACATACCATTTATTTTTCTTCGAACGAGCGTGTATGCGTGAAAGATATATATACATCGTATCCCGTGTGAATAATGCATATAAAAGAAAATATAAATATATACATATATATATCTATATATATACATATAAATATATGTATTAAAGATATATATGCGTGCGTGCGTGCGTGCGTGCGTGCGTGCGTGCGTGCGTGCGTGCGTGCGTACGGGTGTGTGTGGTGTGTGCGGTGGCGTGTGGTGTGTGTGCGTGCGTGTGATACTACATAACTAACTGGTGCG
>Ga0157364_1009418_pt1 | contig 10102 bp, 4 predicted proteins | sample AttsexASBM2_FD_111476 | JGI IMG/M metagenome (GOLD analysis project Ga0157364, IMG submission 111476) | Fungus gardens microbial communities from leaf cutter ant in Ribeirão Preto, State of São Paulo, Brazil - Atta sexdens ASBM2 | ecosystem: Host-associated > Fungi > Mycelium > Unclassified ... | reverse complement strand
TAGAAGGCCAAATGTTAACGCTTTAAAACCACAAAAAGGCGGGAAGATATATAAAATTTAAATTGTTATTTCGGTTGTATCAAATCTAAAGCTCAGAACTTTTTTGTACACTTAATATATATATATACTTGAGAATTTACAACATAACATCATACTTAATATATATTTTCAATAACGATTTATTATCTGTCATAATTATTGATCGTTATTGAAAATATGTATAATTATATTCGCATACAGATTTATCAGGTAATTCCAATTTCTGCTTTGTATACTTCCCCTCAACGCGTTTTCATATCAGTAATTTTTGTTTTTTAGACAAATGTCCGAAGCGAATCTTAAGAATAATGTCGTGTAAGACGTCATAAAGATAAATCTGTAAAATGTCATAAGTCTGTAAGATCTTAGGATAATGTCTTTAGGACGTTATAAATCGATGCATAAGGCATCTTGAAGACATCATATAGATATCTGATATTTTCAAAAAATGTCTCATGAATTTTAGGATGTCTTTATGATATAAAATGTCTCAATGTTCTCTGGGATGCTTTTAGTGAGGACTTCTTGAATTTGGTTGAAGTTTAAATATCTACAGTCGATGAAGCAAATCCCATTTTTGCTTGTCGGCGAACTGTACCTGTGCGAAATGTTGTAAAAGCCTTTACAAGATGGCATCGTGAACATTTTAAAATAATATTACGAGAGAGAGAGAGAGAGAGAGAGAGAGAGAGAAAGCGCGCTATCTATAAAAATAAATATGTCTGGTTCACACCATCATTTTAGCGAATTTATAAATTCTCCCCTCCTTCCCCATGCGTAATATACTGAAGATCTTTACAAACATCTACATAATATATATCTATGGTTTTGAATATTAATATTTTGCAGATATTATTTGCATATAAAAATTATATTTATTACATTTAATATAAAAAAGATTATCAAATTAAGATTGGACAGTTTAAAACATTGTATTTAGACTGCAATCCACTTTCATGATCTGAATATTTCTTATTATGATTTATTTTAACAATAAAGTTAATTGCAATGAAATGTTTTAATTTAATGAAAAAATCATGTTTACGAATTTTGATTTCTACTTTTTTTTTTATAAAAAAATTAAGCAATGAAACATACCTAAGTACATCTCTAGCAATATGTTCGCGAAACAATACGCACTGCGTCGCTGCAATCTATGCTTTGGTTGTTTGTCGAGTGTACGAATATCGCGAAATATACAAATGTATGTAGGGTGTATTATTTGTCTTGGCTTTAACTAAGCAAGCACGCTGATGTCTTCGAGCAGAACAACATTCACGATTATGGAGGAGATACCGTTGGTGTCGCCTGTCCACGGGCGGATTCCATTTAGCTTCTCGACGATGGAGAGGAAATTATACGTGGTCTTTAAACGGCAATCTTACCGAGTAAGCAATTGGACAGTCGGGTAGAGCAAACGAGCGGCATAATCATTCAGCCGCGCATTAAAGCGAGAAATGCGGGTCGATATAATCTGAAATTCACAAACTTGTTCCTACATTTAGATATTTATACACAAAAGAATCGGCGAAGTCTTATAAACCAAGCCGGATTTCTTAAACAAATGTCGGAGAAAGAATTTATGATATTCTATTTTTTTTTGTTAATGGCTAACATACATATATGTTACTATTTGCTTCTTATTAGTGACAAGGGCAAATGCATGTTTTGTTTTAATACTGTAAGAATCTGCACGATTTTTATATATATTTAATAAACGTTTTGACGTAGATATAAAATAAGTTCGATAAGTTGGAAGGATGGAATGGTTACACACGCGAATATAATGGATGTAGTGATCTTTTCAAACAAGGAAACTCTATATAATAAACGATAATATTTTGCTGAAAATAAAAATTAGTAACTTTAACATTTGTACAATTAATATAATATACGTCGCAATATTATATGTATGTATGTATGTATCGTAATTAGTTTATTATCTACTAACTACTTCTATTTCTTAGATTGTGCAATTAAAACTGACGCCGATGTTGTAATTTTGTTTTTGTAGTATCTGAAAGAATGCAGTACACCATTATCGTACATTATACTTCGCGGTTTTAATCATTGCGATACACAATTTAATCATGCACTTCCTAGGTCGCGTGGGCGTCCGCATCGTAAATAATTATCGCAATAAAATAGCTTCTTCCACATATTACTGCTTTTTGTGCGAGAAGAAAAAGGAGCAAGGGATTAATATTTACGATTTTATATTGATTTACTATACGGGTGGTTTGGTTGCATCGCGCGTAAAGTTAGCACTATAAGCCTTAGGTTAACGGAAATTGTTAATTCTTAGTACCGACCGGCCCCGTATTAGCATTGATTACAGTAGTTTCAGTAATAACTGAGCTTAGAGATAGGAGCATCAATGAACACCGGCCGATTTAGCACATTGCATCTATTATTTAACTCAAAGTTGAAAATCTTCTAACGTCATTTATATGCGCCATTTTTCATAATATGTCACGCTATAGAAATGTAACAATCGGGAAAAGGTATAAAAATAGAAAAACCTGCAGTTTTGCTAAATAATAGTTTATTCAGCAAATGGCAAAAAGTTCTTCGATGAAAAGCAGTGGAAAAAGTAAAATAAAATAATATATCATAAGAAGCAAATGTGTGAAGTATGAATCGAAGGAGAGAAAAATCTATGAGGAAATGCGAGTAGATGCGAGAAAATAGCATGGACCAGGATTACAAGAAGACCGCGCGAAAACGCTTATGTGATGAATCGCAACGTTTCATGGTGAATTCATCCGTTGAGATTGAATCTCGCCTCGATTCCAGGTTCGTCTTACTTCGTCCGATTTCTTGTTCGCTTGTGATCATCATCGTTCCACTTCCACTTATTTTACGTTACATCTCGATATATCGAAACACGAGCATCACTCCAGCAATCGACGCCCTTCAATAGGAGAATATTTTTTACAAAAACGTCAGGTACTTGTGAGAAAAAGATGGGCTTGCATCGAATCAGAATCGTCTTAGTTATACTATACGTACATCGGAACATCAATTTTTAAATTGATCCGTTTTGTGATAGAATTTTAATTCTTAAATCAGCATTATTTCGCGTAATAAAATTAAATCGGGCATTTAGCTGGAATATTATTTAAGCAAGTAAGTTTGAAGCATGATAGATTGCATCTTGATTATATATTTGACATACTTGTACAAGAAGATTAGCCGCCATTGATGTCTGACAGATGGCTTTTTTTATCTTTCGCATTTATTGATGATTTTGCGGATGTCATGGTGTTTACGCACACACTGTAATAAAATATCTACACGATATTCTTTAATGCACACAAAGTCGTTTTGTAGGCAGATAGCAACATCTGCGTTCTAGATAACTCAACCACTGGACGATTCATTTAAACGAGGCACAAAGTATCTGAACAACTTGAACTTGTAGCGATTTATGGTGGTCATTTTATTTATTGCTTCGTCACATTTATTAGCGTATGAATTTGTGAATTCTAAAATAGCGCTGAACTTAAAAATTACGTGACAGTTGGTTTTTAAAGGCATACTCCGTTTGCCTAATATTCGGCGACATCCTGAATTCCTACTTACCAGTTCTTTCGTTTCTTATACTACACGTATTTTACCTAATGTCAATGTTGCACGCTCATAATTTATATATCCAGAATTCGATATACAAAACCAAGCGGTTAACTGAATAATTTGATGGATATATTTTATATGACACCGCATCAATTTATGTTTCTTATGCACATTGCTATAGCCTAGAAATATTTATCGATGTGCATTCACGGCACACGCGGCCCCGTTTTCATCCTCGTTTCACGCACGCCGCAAGGATGTGCTCTCCTCGTGTCAAGGTAACTGTACCGCAGTATCGCAAGTCGTTCCACATAACGACGCAACGGCCGTGCGCGATCAGTGCCTCGATAGATCCTTGCTGATCGTTTTGTCCCGCGGTGCCCACGATTACGAGGTTTGGTACACCGACGACGCGGTGATTGCTACTCGCATATTCGCGTATCGGTGATAATAGATCGCTTTCAACAAACAAGATAAGAATTTTACGTTAGATAAGAGTATATCACACCGCAGACAGAATAGTTGCTAAGTCTCTTCTCGCAGATCCCAAGCACTTTGCCTAATTGATAAGAACAATCTAGGCAGGAGCAGCATGATAAAGTGACCTTTATCTCGAAGGATGAAATAAATAAATCGAAGTATCGAAATATATGGCTATGAATTATCAAAGTATATGGTACGAATTATGTAATCTCGTACATGTTATTCAACTGATTGGGTGTAATGCGCGCTTAAGTGGATCTCAGCGCGATAAATAAGACAAAACATTGCTGCACGATTCCAGCTGCGAATGAGCAGATCGCTCTTTAGTCAATTTGTCTTGGAACGTTATTTAATATTATACCGTTTTAATGGCAGTTGAATTTGCAACACATTAGTTACAATTTCATGTAAGAGATGCGTTTATGATTTATCTCATTACAGCGCACGTAACAGAATCGAATTAGCATGCACAATATTTGTATCATAAATGTCTTCGTAACGAGTTTTCTAAACTAAATGAAAATTCCGAAGCGTTTCAGATCCATCCATTATCCCTAACTTCATCATTCTTTTTTAAACGAAAACTAATTAAGAATTTTATTTTATAATAGATTAGTTTTTTCTGTATTCCATGATTATATTTAACAGAAGTTTTAATATAATTTTGATACGTTAATTAAATAGAGGAATTAAATTCAGTTATATATGCGTTAATTTGTCGCTGAAAGCGTAATACACTTTCGAGTTTATATATATAATGGTAATTTAGATAATTGGTTTTTGCTCAAGGTATAATATCATACTCATACAAATCACCACTCTCGCTGAAATCTGTTTTGCTGGTGATGTTTCAAGCGCTTTTTAACAGAGCAAGGATTACTAAATTAAAACGATTCAAGTTGCTCGACAAACTTGTCTCGTTAACGAAACTATATTGGAAGATTGTCTTCGGTATCACGCGGTTAAACCGTTAATGACGCCTATATAATAACGGTTACCATAAAGCGCACGTTCGACACCGAATTCATAAATGGTCATGGGGGTCATACCTAATCACGTGCTTGTCAGGAATCTATAGCACGCTCCGTCGCTACTAACGTTCCAAATGATTAATGACTGTTTAATTAGAACAGTGCGAGCGGCAAACCGATTGCATTTTCGATTACCCTTACACTGCGTGAATGCAGAATGATGAATGATTGCACCGTTAAATAAAGATAACACTGTAAATATTTGGTCAGTGTCATATTTGGTCCCTTTTAGTCGTCTAAGAATGATATATTATTGCTTGTAAAATTTTTCAGCTTTGATCTCTCTATTGATTCATTTTAATTATAAGCTTAACCCTTAATAGAAGGAGTCTAAAGGAGTCTAAAGACCCAGAGATTTTTGTGATATTTTTTGTTTTTTTCAAATGTTTTGTATCATTAAGTTTTTGACTGATTCGATGAATTTTATCAGGCATACGTTTAATTATCGTTTTCCAATATTAAAATTTACATTTTATTTTGTCTGAGGAATAATAGGGGCCTCTGAAATTCGAACTGCTCGATTAATGCCTAGTTTAGGGTTAAATATGAATATCGCAGAAAATTTATTAAATTGCTCTCATTACACACTAACGGTGACACTTTGTCTGACTGCGCAAAAGCAAGGGACTGTTGAAGATATTATAATATTAATATCATAATATCCCTTCTGTCGGATGAAAGCTACATAATCGATGGAGTAAATTTTTTGTGCATCCATCAGAGGAGCTTCCAATCGCTCGATTTCGGTTAATTTTGCGCCGAAGGCGATTACGAACGGCATTGCTGCCGTTATCCGCAAGATTCGACCCTTTTATCCTCTTGTTACAAGAGCGAATTATCCTGCACGGTAAGAGGGTATCTTAATGGCGCACGTGTGGACGACCTTAATAGCTATGGCACGTCCCAAGCGATTTGAGATGGTTCGTATTCTCATCGCTTCTGATTACCAATAAAACCCTTCGGAATAAGGCCACGTTTTAGGGCCGAATTATACAGTTTCAACGGAGAATCTAAAATAATGAATATTACCTTCCTAAACGTCGACTAAAGCGGATGGCTTACTAATTCGCAACTTACTCGAAATCCTTTTCTGCTGCATAATTTCATGCTACCGTATATACGCATTAAAAAGATGTTAATAATAATAATGTGCATGGTGCTATGTAATATCATTATTCGGTTTTACTCAATGTTGAAGCAGTGTTCGAAATTAAAATTGTAAAACCTTGGGTTTTTTATTCCTACACTTTTTTTCTCACTTTCGTCAGATATCAAACATATATCTATCTCATTTTAAGTTTCAAAAGTGTACACTATAATTCAATTATAGAAAACAGACTTCTTGTCATTGAATGGGACGCACACGAGCGAGATTAATCGTCGGTAAAAGTTAATCGTCGTGTCTGGAAACGACCGCAGTAGAAACGGATTTATGACGTAAGTAAGCATTACATTGCGCGTACTTTCGTCTCGGTAATTCCGATCCGCGATCAGACTATGTCCCGGGCTCGAACTTGGTCGGCGATTAGTTAAGGACTCGTGCGCGTATAATCGCACTTCTGCGGATACGTGCTAGGCTGATACACGTTTTCTATACGCACATACACGTTCGTGAATATCCCTGATACCCGCGTACTCGAGGACACGCGTGAACGAAGAGAGAATGCCGCTAAGAAGGTTCTTATTCGTTAGATCGAGTTTATGTACGCTGCTTGAATTAAATTATTGCGCTCTCACGCGACCTTATGAAGGATACAAAGGGAGGTTACAACATAGAACCCGTGGAAAGTTATGCGCACACCTAGAACCCCTAGAACGAGTAAGCGGCTAATGGACAGGTGCATAATTTCATGTAGGTTCTTTATTTCCGTTGCGCACACGGTGGTCTGGTACGCGGATTCGACTTCCTCTCCGCCGAGAAAAGGGAGAAAGATGGAGAGATAGAGAAAGAGAAAAAGATAGATCTTTGATTTCAAATTAAATTACCTTGCGGCGATTTGCAAACACATTCGATAGATGTTTCTGGCTTGCGTGTACGTGCCGCACCGGCACGTATGACGCGGGAATATTCGCGACGATGGTAATTTCAACGTAGCGAGTCGACGTCGAATGAATTAGAGACGGCGACTGAAAATCCTTGCACATCTACTCGCCTCACGAGATTCTACGAGTACTCTTCACCCCTCGGCTTTTCTGCCCCGAGGTGTTAATTACGGGCGTGACCACCCGCCGATTAATGCAAGTCTCGTTGTATACGAGTGTGTTAATTTTTTCATCGCCGCTTTGCTTTACAATATGGGAAGATGGCATTTTCTCAAAGCGCCTATTATACACGTTCGTAGATTATTAGCGAGCGGGCAGAGCATTATTAGCCAGCTATCTGCTCGAGCATCTATACCGCACGAACATCTTCAGCGGGACCTGTCAATTACACAGATTTATGATTTCTCCTCCTCCCACTCATTTCGTCTCGCTCACTCTTATAGCCCTTCCCGACCTCCTGCGCCATCCTCTGCGCGTACCTGGCGCATTCTCCCATTGAACGCACAACGATTCATTAATACGCCAGCGAGGATTTCACGTATATCCGCCTGAAATAGCAAATAATTTTTGATCGATGATCAGCTTTAATTGCGACCGACTTAATTACAGATAAATACCTTCGCGTCAATTTATCTCGGCGCTTTGCGTTTTGTGCGCCTATCAATCCCCACATCCTGATTAACCTTCGGAGATTTCACGATACGGCACCGTTTCGTAGCATGAACTTTGCCCGTATCAATGTTTTTTTTTCTTTCGGATGCACAATGGTACTGTACGGTAGATTTTCAACTTGCGCTATAACAATATTCATTCACCTAATGCTCCCTGTTCACGAGTCAATCCTCTTTTCCCCCCTCATATTCGTGAGATACAATCATGGCTCTTTCATGACGAGATGCAAAATTTTTTCTTGACTGTAAGTCTGAAAAGGTTAATTATGGATGTCACGAAGAATTGTGAAGTTAATTAATTAATTAATTAATGTTTTAATGGACATTGTTGTGCATTTATCGTACGATCAACGCACGCGTTTAACAAAGGAGCGTAACGTTACCTGTCGACGATGATAATTAGCGCTTCCCTCTTTCATTTATCGACCTTTAGTCAGATACAGCTATCACAGATAGCTACGCGAGGTGTAAGGGCACTTTGATACTTTTATGTATTCTTACGATTGAACGTAATCGAAGGCAGATGAATACAGACGCTGTCGATACGATCGCAAATTAAATCGCTATTCGCGCACACTTCCCAGATCTCAGGTGATCGCGGGTCAACAATCATCTTGCTAGATTAACCTGCACGGAGGGCCCGTCATAGATCGCGCGTCGTACCCACGGTCGTAACTGTACTCGGGTTGGCAGCGATATGGTGATTTGCATAAGTGCGTTTGCGTAAGAATGGCGTGTACGATGCGTACACCGGTAATTGCAGTAATTAACGGAATTGCCGAATTGCAGCGATTCAACGCGTCCAATGAAGTACGTGCCACTGTGCATATTCTAACATGGGAAATTAATAATCGTCATGCAAACGACATTAATAATCCTTTTGGGAAAATATTTTTTATTCATTTGCGACGCGAACGACTTTAATCACATTGTGCCACATACATGTGTAAACGATGAGCGATCGAATGAGCTATAGAGATAGTTAATTTTTTCAAAAATTGAGGGGGAGAGAGAGAGAGAGAGAGAGAGAGAGAGAGAGAAAGAGAGGACTTTACACGGGTGTTTTTATTTAGAATTAATTTATTTTTGCTCTCATTCATTTGATCATAAATCACTTTTTGAGCTTAACAAAATTTTACGTTGAAATGTCTTATATTAAAACGTAGTCGTGCAACCAGCTAATGATTTCAGCTTGTAGCTGGTTGATTATCGCATGTTTCTTGGCATTGAAATTGATATTCGAAATGCAATAAACTACAGCTAACAATCCGATGTTCGAGAGGTGCGAAAATAATGATGAATAAAAATGATGAAACGGTTACATGCGTTCTGGCGATAAGCCTCTCTCGAAGATGAATTATATAAATCTCCGTTTTGTATTAGTTTACATATACAAATTAACGAGCTATTTTTTTTGGTGATAATAGCTCATTAATTATTGAATCGGCCGACAATATTGCACCGCGGCGCTTCATGTTCCAATACATCAGTTTAATGAAGGGTCGTACATCGAATGAAAAAGAAGAAAAAAGGAGAATGAGTAGGGGTGTTGTAGATTTTTATCAGCTGATGACAAATCGATAATACTCACGCCATCTTGCATTTAGACCGGTTCTATGGGTCCGAGCAGAGTCCGCTTGTTTTTAATTAATTTCATGCCTCAATCCGATGCAAACTTCACAAAAAATACCAAGCAATAAAGTGAGACAGAAAGAGAGAAAGAGAGAGATGAAAAGTTTATCTCTGATCATCGGGTGCATCGCGAGGAAATCTCTGTTAGTTTTCATTTCAATAAATATCCCGAGGAAAAGAGAAGGAAAATCTAGGATTGAATCTACAAGATTCCTATACATTAAGGAATTCAATGATTATTCGTATTTTAATAATCGTGAACCGGTTGGCGATCTTATCAAATTAATATTGCTGAAATTATGAAACATCGTTAAGTAACCGTTTATGCGCGCAAACTGTGTATGCGTTGGATTTTATTCGCGTAATTCGATGACCGGTATTAATGCGGGGTTACTAACTGAGAGTTTTCCATAAGCCGTGCGTTCCATGAGCTAAGTTTAAGATCGTCCATTCAGCATCGCGAATCTGTCGTTGTCCTAGTATGCAAAGTTGTTCATCGCGATAGCCGCTTAGGAGTAGGTGACCTTAAAGGATGTCGATCTTGCAGTTGGAATAACTGTATCGACGTTCTCAAAGGTGAGGCTGCGTTCGTTAACAGGTGTTAGACGCCTCCGTGTCGCCAGTTAT
>Ga0157364_1009417_pt1 | contig 10103 bp, 7 predicted proteins | sample AttsexASBM2_FD_111476 | JGI IMG/M metagenome (GOLD analysis project Ga0157364, IMG submission 111476) | Fungus gardens microbial communities from leaf cutter ant in Ribeirão Preto, State of São Paulo, Brazil - Atta sexdens ASBM2 | ecosystem: Host-associated > Fungi > Mycelium > Unclassified ... | reverse complement strand
CACCATGCATCTTCCATAAGGCTACCATGCTTCCTACATGTGCCCTGACGTCATACTCTTAATCTCCGCTGTACATGTGCACACCATGTGTACACTATGAGGAACCCTTGTCCCTTGACGTCACTCCTAACCCTATCTCCATCTCTAGACTCTTCCCGATCCTTCTAGACCCTAAGTCCTTCCAGACCGCTCTAGACTCTACTACATGACTTCCAGGTCACGTGCCTATCTCCTAACCCTAACCCTTTGTCCGTTGTAGACTAATAATATACTACTGTCCTATTCCTGTCCACTAACCCTAACCCTAAAGTCTGTCCACACCCTCGTACTATAACATTGATAGTTAATATTATATCTCAAGTCTTTAAATAAAGACCAAAGACTACTTTTATATTGAGTAATACAAAAGAACTCAATAGAGTTCCAAGTACAAACTAGTTTATCTTATATACCATAGACCATGATCTGTGTGCACAATACATCTGTGTGCACAATACAACTAATTTATCTTAAAGTACATATACTTGTTATAAGACTAATATATTGTTGCTATACTGTATAACATCATCTGTTCCAGAACTCTTTGTGTCACATGATTGTGTGACTGTGACAAGCATCATGCCTTGAAATTTGTGTGACTGTCACATCACACTTTTGTCTAAGTCCAGAATAAAGAAAAAGATAAAATAAAATAAACTCAAAAAATAAAAGAATAGAATAAAATAAAATCAAGTTTATTGTTTACAACTCTAACAGTTAGTCTAGTTAGCATAGACCACTCTAGTATTTAGAATTATTGTTGTCTTTAGAGAATCTCATTCTGTTCTCTTAAGTTTTCTTTAGAGTATTAAATACAGTTCATACTTAGAAGTGAAAGTCCATAGAATTACATAGGTTATATACCAAGTATGAATACTTGTCCAAGGAGCAAAAAGTTGTGAACCTTGTGAATAATCTTGGCTTCAACTTATATACTACAATAACACTATTTGCTTGCTGCATGGTTACAACTTTAGAGAGGTAAAACAGAGTTCAATAAAGTAAGTGCTAATAGGACAAGTGTGTCACTGTAAATACTAGAGTTCAGTGTTTAACAATAGTTGATTATTAGACTAGAGATTATAGTATATCCACTAGTTCTTAAATACTAAGTAATGTCAGTAGCTATGCTGAGCATATTTTTCAGTAATAAGATACTGATAGAGAATTAGAAAGAAGTAAACTCCAACATAGAAAACTAAGTGCTTGTAAAGTTAGAACAAAGAGATAATACTATTATAAAAGACAGATTATGAATGGAGATATTACAAGAGAATAACACTGCCACAGAAGACAAGTTATTTACAGGATTAGACTTAGTATATAATATAGAAATGAGTTACCTATTTATTTTTCACTTCTAGTTTTCTTTATTGGGACTTAGTTAAGAGGTAATGATGTGATGTCACAAGTTAGTTACATGTTACTGTCACTATCACAATATTATATGATATAGAGAAGGATGTAGAAGATTCTGAAGAATGACATTATATAGTATAACTGCAGCATAATGGCTATAAATATATTTGTACCAGAAACTCTATTGAGCTTTTTTATGTTAGCTCTAATACAAGGTTCTTCTTCCATTCTAACTCTTAGACCTAAGTTGTAACACTAGAACTTGATATTTTTTTCTTAAGGCTGCTTCTCTCTCTACTCTTTTACTATTCTTAACTAAGGGTAGTATTGCCCTTAGTTAAGAAGACTAGCCAAACTCTAGGCTTAAGGGACACTCATCTACTAAGATAGGGTAAATTATGGATAATAGAAACTAAGTTTTAGATGCTTACCTAGACATACTCATTATTAAAGTGAGTGGTGTTGAGTAGTATACTTGTATTTTTTCATATAGAAAGCTTATGTTATAGGACTATTATGACCTATCTATACAAAGTAGTAATGTAAAGAGGTATCTAGCTTAGGAATTCCTCCTTAGGGGTATTAGGATACAATTTGATTAAGATAGTAGTAAGTAGAATAAGTAGTCAGTAAACAGTGTGAAGTGGGACTAGTTAAGGACCTACTAGCACTTACAAAAATTATATTAAGTTTGGAATATAAGTCTAAGAGCACTAACATTTCTTATTTATCACTATATATACTTTATTTCCTTCTACACTACTACTACTATCACCAATACTCATATTAATTTTCTCTCATACTATCATATAAGTTAATACAATCAAATAAAGTAGTTGCAGCTTCAAATAAGGCAACAAGCAAAGCAATTAGTAACACTACAAGCACAGTTAGTAGTTAAAAGAGTGGTAGGAAAAAAAGAAAAAGAAAAAGTAGCTCCAAGACCTAAATGAATGAGAATGAGAAGGAAGAAAATAGAAGTAAGTCTTAATTTATATATAGGAAAAATTAGTAGATATTTGGAAAGAAAATATATTGGAGAACCTGGAATTGGTAAAATTAGAATGTGAATTAATAAGAGAGTTCTTAGTAGAATTAAAGAAGAAGTTTGGAGGTAGTGGCAACAAGTTAGCAAAAGTAGTAGAGCTCAGGCAAGCAGAATAAGATTTTTGGATTATAGACAAATTTGTTCAAATATTCAAGTATATAATAAGAGAAAGTGGGTATAAAGGTTGAGTATTAGTTGAAAAATTCAAGAAAGAAAGAAATAGTGCTATAAGGTAAAAGCTAATAAAGACAGAACAACCTTCAAGAAATATTGAACAATAATATAAGTAGGCAGTTAATTTAAACAAACATTAGAAGAAAAGTAAGAGAAAAGAAAAGAGGTTAACAGAAAAAAGAAGATAGGAAATTAAGCACTGAGATAGACTGGATTTGCAACAAGCCAAGAGTGGTTTAGAATATACCTAGTCTTATACCAAGTTTGGCCAAAGAAATAAAAGATACAGTAGGCACCAGTAATATCTGCTATAATAGAAAAAGTGGAAAGAATATAGTCCAGTTGTTATAAACTATTAGACACAGTTCATACCTCATTATCCAAGATTCAGAAAAGAATCTTGGAAATCTGAAACTAAGTAATTACATGTTATCCAAGAATACAGAGGTTAGATTGGAATAACCTTTGGCTTCAGCTTATGTACTGTGTCTCTATAAGTCACATGGATTGCATATTTTGGATTAGAGACTTAGAGACTTAGAGAGTAAAAAACTACTGGAAGGTGGCAAGATATGTTGTTGCTAACATCAGAAAAAATGTGCTAGTTTTAGTTAATTTTCAAGATGACTACTATAGTATAAACTACCAGATTATATACTAGTTAGTATACTTAGAGTAGCTATCTGAAATGTAACTGCTAAGCAAGTTACTCTGATTACTAGTAATCCTCAGATGTCAAGAAATGAAGTTCCATGGAGTTATCTTTGAACTGGCAAGAATATCCAAGATGGAATGAATAGGTTTGATTTGTACTGGAGGAGATTAGAAAGTGTAGATAAAGAATAAGTGGTTATCCATAGGTTGGGACAGATGAGGTTGGTACATGGGATATGATATAAACCTAGAACAGTAGCAATAGGCAAGATTCCTGCTAAAGTATGACTCTTACTCAATAGATGTGGATAGAAAAAAGAACTGCTATGATTGCAGAGGATTTGAGAATATGGCAAGACATTATAAAAATTAAGAGTTTTTAGGTTTGGGGAAAAATGGAATATAGAGACAATTATAATATAAACAATTTAAAAGAGAAAGAGAGTCTGGTAGTTCTTAACTAGGTTTTAACTACAATAGATTCACTAAGCTTAATAGAGTGATAGATAATACATTGTCTAACAGTAATTTGAATGGGGATCTCTTAAGAGAAGCTATAGTGAAGATTGGCTTAGAAAGTATTAATATACAATAATAGTAGAGATATTTTTGAATAGTGGCATGACAGTATTAGTGATAAGTTTAGAATTTCCTAGAAAGCAGAGATTCAAGCTTAAGAAAATAAAGAAAGAATGGAGATTGTTGTGATAGGAGATGTTATGATTGATCCCTCATATTCACAATTGTTACAAACTTAAGACCTTAGAGTTGGTCAAAAGAATGAACCTTGTATAGTCCTTAGGGCTAGACAAAAGAAAAAACCTTGTATAGGATTATACAAGAGAACTCAATAGAGAACTCTGTACAGGATTGTCTACCTTATATACAAATACCTAGTGGTCTGTGCAAGCTATTTATAGCCTACCCTAAACAACCATATGTATGCCTTAAGGTCAACATGTGTTTCACACGTTGTATGACATCATCCTTCTAGAGCCTTCTATGCCCTTCTATGTATCATGTGACTTGTGACCGTGTCATCTGATGTGACCTGCTATGTGACAGCATGATCTTGTCACTCTAACCCTAACCCTGGTTCTAAAAATAGAATAAAGGAAAATAAATCAAAAATAAAATAAAATAAGAAAGGAAAAATAAAAAATATTAAGTCCACTTCTTTCGTTCTTGATAACAATGACATGAAAGCATGGACTACATGTTCTAGAGTTGTTTCTCCATAATGCAATAATTGGCTGCACTGCAATTGTCTCAGTCAGCATCTTATGTAGTAGGCATTGTTTCCTTTATGGTCTCCTCATATTTTATGACTTATTTGCCTTATGTATATAGCACACAATCCTCATGGTCAATAGGTATATATAGCTGTAGATACTATTCTGTATCCTTATGCTTTACCAATTGACTCTATTCCCCACTCTTACTCAAGTCTTTGCCTAAGTTGCAACCTAAGCCAAGTCTAAGGTCATAAAAGGAAAATAAAAGTAGACCATAATCTGATAAATATTATAGCTTGCTTACTACAACCATAAGATTAATTGAAGAATAGAAAATATAAAGATGACAAGATGTCTAAAGAAGTGTGGAAGATAGTGGAGATCAAAGTAAGAAAAACTAGAGTGATAGAAACAAAAAAAAAGATGAGAAGAGAAAAAGTAGGAGAAAACAAAGAAAAAACAAAAATAGGGAAGTGTGATGAAAGTAAAGAGAGTGGTAGAAGAATGAGAAATCTGGGATAATGAGAAGAAGATAGCAAAGTCTGAAGAAGAGACCAAGAAATTGGTATCTCCAAGATTCTATAAGTAGATTTATATTTTTAGGAAGAAATTGAGTAAGAGGATGCCAACAAAGAAGATATGAAACTATATAATCAAGTTAAAGGAGGAATTTGTACCAAGAAAAGAGAAAATATATTCCTTGTCCAAAAATAAGAAAGGAGATGTGATATACAAGTAACATCTGCTCACAAATGCTTTTTCTTGATAACACATTCCTAAACAGTAAACCTTACACTGTGTAACAAGCTTCTTTAGAAAATTTAGTAAATAGATTGCAAAGCTTCTTTAGAGCTTCCAACAACACTATTTATCTCAGATGATATATCTCAAAGATACTCAAGCCAAACCTCATAACTAAAGATCCTAACTGGTACTTATCTTGCTAGCCTTTCCCAGGCTACTAGAACTTTCCAAAACTTGCCCAAAAGTGATAGTAGATACTAACAATGCTCACTCAATAAAATCAAAGTTAAACTGCTCTCAAGTAGCTGAATTTGGATAGAGATCCCCTCTTCTACTCCCCTCTATTTGTAACTTATGTATTAGTCTAAAAATACAGAGAATAGAACTAGAGAATGGAGAATAAAACCATAATAAAGCTCTCTGAGGTCTTGCAAACACATGGCCATCTTTTCATTTGCAATCCAACATCAATCCAATGATCACTTCTTACTTGTGAGTACCTATTCCATTCCTTCCTTACTGTTTCTATAGTTGTCTTTACTCATACAACCATTCTGGATTTCATCAGCTTCTAATCTAATGTGTTCTTGTCTTATCTGACTATCTAAACATTTATAACTATGTAAAATGCTCTTGCAAGTACTTTTGTTTTGTAGCTAGTTATTTGCAAGTGGCATTTCTTGTCCCTAGAAACCACATCTTTCTGAGATCTGGTTTGATTAATGGCTATCACACCATCCCTTGATTTAATGTCTACTTGAGAGACCCTAAGGCATCAACTAGAAGTGTAAGATTGTTATGATCTTAAATCTTTAGGGTTGGATAAAAGAACAACTCTTGTATTAGAGAAACACAAGAGAACTCAATAGAGAGCTCTTTACAAGATAGTCTACTTTATATACTCCTACAGATGGTCCATGCTAGGTACTGTGCATCCTACCCTAAATGACCATGTGTAAAGCATGAGGCCAACATGTGGTGTCCATGTTGTATGACATCATTTTGTTCCAGAATCTTCTACTCTCTTCTCTTAAGTTTCGTGATCAATGCTGTGACCACACCATCAGATGTGACTGATGTGACAGTGTGACATATCACTTCTAACCCTAACCCCAGGGTTCTAAAAATTGAAAAATGAAAAAATAAATTGAAAGGAAAATAAAATGAGAAAGAAAATGAAGAAAAAACCTTATGGAAGTATGTACTTTCATGAAAAATCATTTTCTGGTATAACAGCAAAAGACAAAGTTGGAGCAACCTTCAGCTTCAGCTTATGTGCTGTATCTCTATAAGTTGTACTGGTCACATATTTTAGAAGGATACTTGATGAACTTAGAGAGTTAGAACCACTAGAAGGTGGCAAGATATATCATTTTTGATACCAGGAAATAGTACTAGTTTTAGTCAATTTTTAGGATAAGCTTATTATACAGTATAAACTACTAGTTTATATACTAGGTATACTACTTAGGGTAGTTATCTGGAATAAAACTGCTAAGCAAGTTATTCTAGTTATTAATGATTCTTGGATGTCAGGAAATGGAGGTTTATAAAGTTAGCAAGGGTCTAGTAAGGACATCTGAGGTGGAATAGAAGTAATTGATCTGCACAAGAAGAAGTTGTGGAGTGTTGATAAGAAAAGAGGCATTATTTGTAAATAGGGATAGATAGTTGGAATAAGATGTGATAGTATTCTCTCTTAAAACCTTGAGGGCTTGGCCTTTATTAAGTTATTTGGGTTTATATATAATATGATGATTAAAAGAAAGGGAGAGAGATGGCATAGTGGAAGAGCCCCCGTTTATGTGTATTATGCCTACCTCAAACCTACTTGAGGTTATAGATTCAATTTTTTAGTAATCCTTTGTGTTGGATAACTGCATAAAAAAGGTTAGGGTATTGATACTCTGTACATAATTCCTCCTGTAGGCACAAACTATCATCGTGCCTGTGTAATAAATTGTTGACCTAAAAAAAATGATTAAAAGAAAAAATTTGAATTGAATTTTCTTTTCTTCTAGCCACAATGTTCTTTTATTTAGACTCAAAAAATGAGGAACTATGAGCATAGTATAAGGAGGTAGTGCATTATTAAGCAGAAGAGAATACCTACTTGGACAAGAAGGTACAAAAGCATTAGGAGGCTCAGACAGCCAAGAAAGCATAATTGGCTGCTGAAACCAAGGCCAAAGAAGAGGAGAAGCATTATAAGAAGAAGAAGATAGAGTGTGTCTAGTAAGCAGAAGAGACTGCCAAGTTAAAACAGAAAAGGCAGATATGGGAAAGAAAGGAGCTGGAGGCAGCATACTTGAGATATATACAAGATATCAGAAGCTAAGATAGTGGACTTGTCTTTTCTCCATTTTAGTTTCTCATTTAAAGTCTTTCTATTTTTCACTTGAACTTTTTCTATCTTGTGTCTCTCTTTCTTCTTTTTCTTTTATTCTAAAAATAGAAGAAACAAGATGCCATGACAAGGTATGATAATTATCACACAAAACACTCATGTAACATCATAGAAAGATGGTATCATACATTATAAAAGATAGAATGACTTTATTTATATAAACTCATAACATTTAGGATAGGCTATATGTAGGTGTGTACAGACTATGCACCAAAGATATAAAGTAGACAATCCTGTACTAAGAACCTTACTGAGTTCTTTTGTACTCAACAATATTAGTTCCTTCTTTTGACCAAACTCTTGGGCTTAAGTTGTAATACAAGAGACAGCCTGAGCATAGAAAGAGATTAGAGAAGGGTCTGAAATGTGAGAGGAAGAGCTGGAAGTCAAGAAAGAAAAGAGAAAGGCAGTGGAGTAGGTTTGGGAAGAGATAGCAAAGAAAGCAAGAAAGATAGTTTTGGAGGTATTCTCTGAGGAAAGTAGAAAAGATAGAGGTCAAAAAGAAGAAGAAGAAGGCAAAAGGTCATAGAAATACAGATACAAATAGATATCTACTTAAGATGGGAGAAAGCCACCCCTATGAGTAGTGCTTAGAGACAGAACAGAATTACTTGTCTCAGACTCTCAGATGAGTGGCCAGTGGTCTTCTTGTACCTATTTCTACTAATAACTCTCCAGCAAGTCCTATTTCTGCTTGAGGCATATGTTTCTCAAATAGAAATATCAGTTGCTATGTATGGAAAGAGGTTTTGTCTCTCAGAAAATAGAAAAGATGGCTTCTAAGGTAACAAAGAGTAATAGGATTGCAACCTTGTTATCTGAGCTCCTTATAGAGTTCTAAGTTATATAGGAGGAAACAATTATCAAGGTAAAAGTACTCTAGAACTGATACCATCATAGAGGAGTGGGATAAGGCTGAGGTCATCCAGTGGTGGGAGCAAGAGGCCCTTCAGAAGGTGGGCTGGAAGTTAATAAATGAGACTGTAAAGAAGAGAGTAGAAATATTGGAAAAGAGAAAGAACAAAAAGGTCAGAAGGAAAGAGACTTTGGAATAGATAGAATAGATGGTAGAACAGGTAGGTTGGAAGAAGAAGAAGAAAGAACAGGATGATGAGAAGTGTTACAATTTAAACCTTAAAGAGTTAAGATAAGAAAGAGAATCTTGTATTAGGTTAACATAAAAGAACTCAATGGAGTTCCTAGTACAAAACTGTCTATCTTATATATACTAGACTACTGGTCTGTGCTACAGTTCCATTAGCCTACTCTAAAGAGCTATACATTATCCTTAAGGTCAATATATATTAAATATGTTGTAGTGATATTATTTTTTTCTAGAAGCTTCTATTATATTTCCATATAATCATGTAACTGTGTAACTGTGACCAATGTGTGACACCAAGTCATGTTGTGTGACAACTTGTGATAGTGATATGTAGTATCATGTTACTCTAATCCTAAATTCTGAAATAGAAAATAAAAAAAAAAATAAAATCCATCATTTACAATTTTGATAGAAAGAAGATGGAAGTTAATGTAGAAGAGGTCCACTCATTCTTCTTTTTTTATTTTTTTATTTTTTTATTTTTAATGTCAACAATTTATTACATAGAGTACAATGGCAGTCTATACCTACAAAAAGAATCGAACTGTGTCCACACACATTCAAATATTCTAATTGTTGAGGCAACCACCAAGCAGACTCCAATTTATGTCTGTTCTGGAAGCACAGGTTCAACCATGAATAGCATCATAAGAAATACGTCGAGATCCATGAAAACAGGACAAAGTCAATTCATTCTATTGGGAATGGTAACTCATAATGATTTGTGACAACTTAAACATTATCTTCCTTCAAGAACCCCCATGGTCAATTATTCATACAATTCCAAGCTCTACCAGTTGCAAAGGGGAAAAACTGGTTGGAGCTCCTCATCATCCCAACTGGCTTACTTTTGCCAGATCCCCAACAAATGAGTCAGATTTCCCAAGAGTACTGATCTATATTAACATTCGAGTTTCTCGTCTCTGTTTTTCTTTGCAAAATGACATTTTCAATCACAGAGATGTTTCATGCATTTCTTTTATCAACCAAGAACTTTCTTTTTTTCTAATCAATGTTTATTTGGACTCATCTCAGATAGCCTTAAAGTATCTTAAGGATACTGAGACCAATATTAGTAATGTAATTATCATGACTGGAGACTTTTGTTATAAGACGAGAGTATGGACAGACTTTGGCTAGGGTTAGGGTTAGCCAGACATAGATAGATAGTATTATTATTAGTCTACAATGGATGGAGAGCACGTGACAGAGGCTAGAACGGTCTAGAAGGAGTTAGGGTTAGGGATGACGTCAAGGAACAATGGTTCCTCATGGTGTACACATGGTGCACACATGGTGACAGAGATTAAAGAGTATGACATCAGGGCACATAGATAT
>Ga0157364_1009416_pt1 | contig 10103 bp, 7 predicted proteins | sample AttsexASBM2_FD_111476 | JGI IMG/M metagenome (GOLD analysis project Ga0157364, IMG submission 111476) | Fungus gardens microbial communities from leaf cutter ant in Ribeirão Preto, State of São Paulo, Brazil - Atta sexdens ASBM2 | ecosystem: Host-associated > Fungi > Mycelium > Unclassified ... | reverse complement strand
CCGCAGATTTCTTCATATTGAAGCAAAAAATTAAAACCTCCCGCAAATGACGAGAATTTGGCTCGTAAACTGACATTTTTAATCGAGAATAACTTTATGATGCAGACAAATCGACTAATGTTTCTATGGGGTTATGTTGATAGATGCCCAAGTTTATTGTATGACGTCTATGATCTATTTATTTCGATCACCACTTACCGCTAAAGCCATTCATAGGAAAACGGCGGAAGCAAAGTTGTACATCTAATAGATGGGAAAAAGTTCGTGGCGTTTTTCCCGTTAGATGGCATTAAAAAAATGCCACGAACTTTACACCTAATATATTATATTTATGAATGGCCTTTTAAATGAATGGAATTTCAGAAAGATTTGAATCGAAATATCTTTAGAATATTAAGAAAATATTTCAAACGTAATATTTCAAATAGAATGTCTCTAGAATATTTCAATTATTATTGAAATATTCAGTTATCATTTACAGAACATTAAAAAATATGTTCTGTAAATGTTTGAAGAAATAGTTCAAATATGAAATATTCTGTAAAAAACATTTGAAATGACGACATTCTGGTAACATTCCGAATTATATATTATATATTACAAACGTTCTAAAAAGATGAGGAATAAATTGAACCTCGATTAAAAGTTAATTTATGAGTTGTGGTATTAGGTACTGACCAATATGTTGGCAACATACTGTACATGGACACTATAAACTTAATTAACTGATATGAAATATTAATGCATATGGACATTAAGAAATATAACAATCGGAAGAAATTATAATAATAACTTCTATTATTATTTATCTAGTTATATAATTAACAGATTTCTTTTCATAATTTTCTCTACTTTTTATTACGAATATTTTCTACAAATAGTTAAAAAAAGCTAAGTCTGATTAATTTTAATTATTTTTAAATATAATCCGTCTTTTGGTGCTAATATAAATGCTCTAGGATCATTTACATAAGGTATTGGAGTTTTCTCACAAGTCTCGATTTTGTAATTTCGTAGTATCTTTAGAAGTCCAACTTTACTCTGATAAATAGCGAAACGAGAACCTGAAAATGAATAATAGCTATAATATAAATTAGATTAATATTTTTTAATGAAAACATTTTTTATTAAAAATATTTTTTAATGCAAAACCAAATGAGAAATAATATTTAAATTTATTTTGCTTACCAATACAATTCCTTGGCCCGTCCCCGAAAGGTAGGTAAGACATTGAATGTCTGCTTTGCATAGTATCGTCATTAAATCTTTCTGGATCGAAAACATCTGGTTTTGGATAAATACTTGGATCTCGATGAATTGCGTAAACAGGAATCCATACTTTTTGACCTTCCGGTATATTGACTTTGGTACCATCAAAAGTATAATTCGTTATAGATTGCCTCATAAGAAATGTCACTACTGGATACTTTCGTAAGGTTTCTACACGCAATAAAAACAATATTTAATTATAAAAATATACATTACAGAATTACAATTGAAACAGATTATTAATATGGTAGAACAATGAGTTTCATCTTTTTTTGTCTTCTTTCTTTCTGAAGAGGAAAGGAAGACAGATGAATTGATGTAAAAGTTCAGCCAAAAAGAACAGACCTATTATAACATTGTTGAAAAGAAGAACAACATAGAGTACATGTTTCTTTAATTTCTTTGTTAAATGACGTACCTTTGAAAACTTTATCTAAATAACTCATTTTTTTAATATTGTCATATATGAAATCTCCATCATATTTTACATAAACTTCATTAATTTCTTTACGTAGACTGTTTTGTATGTTCTGATTTAACGCTAACTCGTAGAGTGCATTACTAATAGTCGTCGACGAAGTTTCAAAGCCAGCAATGAAAAATACAAATGCTTGAGATGTTATTAAATTGTCTGTCAAATCTAAAATATAATTTTTTATAAATAAATCTTATAAATTTAATAGGTTTATTTTTTTTACATTAACAATTCATATATATTAAATTTATTATATCTTTAAAGTTATAATTATTGTCAAACAGTATATGAAAATATAACCGCAATAGAAATTTGGTCATAAGTCATAATAATAAAAATTGAAGTTAACTTCATTTTATTGTTCATAAATTATTTCAGATATGTGCAAAATTATGTAATTTTTTTATATATATAAAAATTGATCTGTGTAAAAAAATATGTATGTATATAAAGATATATATATTTAATACATACCAAAATCATCAAATTTATCTGGATGTTTTTTTAATTCGCGCAACATATCGATAAAATCATTCCTAATAATATTATTCGTTTCTCTGTAATCCATGTTTTCCGTGATAACGCGTGTAAAAAATCTAGTAACATCTGTATGTGGCAGAACATAACCGAGCATATTGTAAAGCCACGGAGATATTTGTCTGATTCTTATTCGTAATATACGTGTCCAAGTCAAAGCGAATACTTTTCTTCCCATTCTACGAAATTCGCTTTCTTCATTCGACAGTGCATTCATGTCGATGCCGAAGGCACAGTTACCGATAACGTCGGTTGTATATTTGGCCGACAACTCACGGCATTCTATAGGTTCATTCTTGCTTGATATTTTTTCTATATATTGGATCAAGTGGTCAGCACATTCCGACATTAAAGAGAACATTTCTTTTAGTTTACCAGATGTAAAAACAGGTGACAAATTTGTCCTCAACGGTCGCCATCTTTTTGACTCCAAAGAAAAAAGATGTTGCGATAACGGTTCAGTCTACAACAAAAGTAAAGGATAAAGAATAAAAATTTAAATAATTAAATAAATTTAAAATTCAATTTTCCTATTTCATAAAAACTTGTTTAAGACTTCTGGAGATAACCTTACTGAAAAAATTTATGCCACAAAGTTACATAATGAAATCATATAATTAAGATAATTCACGAAATGAATTGTTGTTTCAAATCAATATTTTTTATGATTTTTTTAAAATCACGTTATTTGAAAAATCACATGATATTAGAAATGATTTCATTCATTATGTGATTTGATAGTTATCATATTTTAAAGAATGTAACGAAATAGAAGAAAAAAACGTATCATACATGACTTTCCAAATTACAATAATGTAGGAAATTAGGCAAATGAGAATCGGTGCGATACTTAATGCACAATCATTAATTCTATGTATATATATAAATTATATTTTTTACTTGCTGTATACTCGAATGTTTCGACCACTTCTTGGGGGTTATCCTCAACGAGATCAACGAAGAAAAAGAAATATAAAATTTTCACCTTCCTGTGTATCAGACGTCCCTACTCAGTTGTGTATTTCCAAATGCACAAGGTTTAAAACCGGTGACGAATAACAGATATAAGTTGTTAAAAATCAATTAATTTATCTTAATTTAATAAAAACTATGAAAACTATATTGAAAACTATATTAGTCTTTAAAATATTATCAGCTAAAAATTGTGAAGCCTCATCTGAAGAACAAGAGCGTGAAATAACAATTACAAATTACAAATTAAATAAGTTTTCATGTCAATTTTATAAAATTCTTTAACGAAATAACATTGTAACTATGATCTATATCATCGTCTACATACGCATGATTGAGACATTCAGTGTCTAATTGTAAATTTATATTATTTTTTTGCAATTTGATACATTTCGGATGTTAAACGTTTATTTAAATATCTTTCGATATCTAAGATTTTTACATTTGTCCAATCAAATTCATGATCGTGACGCAATCTATCTGTGATTACTGATTGGGCAATGGTATTTCTATTTATGTGATTCCTATGTTCTGCGATTCTGGTTTTAATTTTTCTGTCCATTTGTCCTACACAGGTTGCGTCGCAACCTCACATGAGATTTAGTACATTACATTTTTCTTTGATTCAATTGGAAGCACATCTTTGTAAACTTTAATAAATTTATTCATTTTGTTGAGACTATAAAAAGCTAACTTAATATTTAAATCTTTTATTATATTTTTAAATTTTTCTGATGTTTCGAACATATGAAATCATAATCCAAAGAAAATTTTCTGTATTGTCAGTATTTTTGTCATTATTTTGATTTAAAGTTTGTTTGTAAAAGAGATTTTAATCGCGCATTTATATTATCAAATATGAAGTTTAATGGGTAGTCATTATTGAGAGTTTCAATGATAAAAACAATATTCTTGTTATGAAATTTCGGATGTGATAAAAGGAAAGCTCTATCAATAATTTCAATGACATCTTGATCTTTTCTGTGAAACAGAATGTGAAGACGTAAAATTTAAATATTTCGCTGAAAAAGTTAATTTATGAAACCAATCAAATTCCAGGATGTTGTCATTATTGGTAATTGTTATGTTTCTTAACATCCAAAAAATTAAAAATTTTTCCGCCAATCTCTGCTGTGAATTGAAGTCTCGAATGAAATGAATTAAATATATTAAGTATTTCAGTAGTGTTAGAAGGAACCACAGTGGCAATATCGTTAATGTATCATACATAAAATGGAATTGTAAATTATAACATTTCCTAATAATATTTTATTTTTACATATATAAAATAGTGGTATTTATTTATTTATGTTTTTCATCTTCGTATTTTTGCAAATAATTTTTAAATCATAACGACTCAGATGATACAGATCATAGCTACAATATTATCTCGATAAAGAATTTTATAAAATTGACATGGAAACTTACTTAATTTGTAATTAAATTGTTATTTCACGCTCTTGAATCTTCATAATTTGTTGATAATATTTTAAAGACTAATTAACAACTTAGGTATCTGTTATTCCATTATAATCACCGCTTTTGAATTTTGATGAAGCATTTGGAAATACACAGCTGAATAGGCACTCGTCTGATACGCAAGGAGGTGGAAACTTTATTATATCTCTTTTTCTTCATTGATTTCACTGAGAATGACCCAAGAAGTGGTCAATGTTTGAGTGTACAGCAAGTAAAAAATATAATTTATATATATATATATATACATAGAATTAATGATTATGCATTAAGTACCGCACCGAACTCTCATTTGTCTAATTTCCTACATTATTTTAATTTCGAGAGTCGACAACCAATATTTTTTATTTCTAAATTACGTTATTAAAAAAAAAAATCACGTAATGATTTAGAATAATTCGTTACGTAATTTATTTGTCTTAATTACATGATTTCGTTATGCAACTTTATGACGTGTTTTTTTTCAATAGGGAAAATTTCATGATTTTTAATAAGGGCTAAGCCAATGCTGAATATCAAATGCTACAATTTAACAATTATTGTGGAGCATATATAATTACAAAAACATTCGTTTTAATCTATCATTACATCATTTTCAATATTAACATATAAACTCCATAACGGAAATTTTAATTATTTCACGATTGATAAAAATATCCGCTTAACAATTTAAAAATAAGATCGTTGAAAAAAATTTTTTTCGTTCTTTTTCTTTCATTAAATTATATAAAAAGTAATAAAATATATAAAATATATTGGAAATGCATACAGTATATAAATAAGAAAAAGAGAGGATTATGTAAAAAAATTATCGAATGTAATAATTTTATTCAAACAAAAAAAATTTTATAATTAATTAAGCTTAAACAATTAATAAATAATTAAATCAATTAATCAAACATATTATATAAAACAAAAAAATTAAACAAAAAATAAAGGAGTGCAGCAATTACATTATAGTGATATATTTCTTCTGGCAAATTAAGCGTTTTATAAAAAAAATACAAAACAGCACACATTTATAGTAAAAAAGTAAGAAAATATTAGAGAGGATGCATTAAAAATTCATTTGCTAAAATCAGCTTAGCGCTTCTATCTTCCAAGATATGTATGGTTTCATACGGTTTACATTAAAATTAATACAGGAGAAAAGAAGATTTGTAAATTAAGTATACGAAATTAAATGTATTAGAAATTAAATGTATTAATTAATAATTAATATATATTTAATTATAAAATCTTCGTAGGCAATAATTAATTTTGCTCGATTATTAATCATTATTAGAATTATCGTATTGCTGTGCAAAAATTTCGAGTGTTATTATTCTTATTGTTTATTAAAATAAATATGCTTTTCCGTCAATTTGTGTAAAAAAAAAATATAAATGCAATAATATTCCATTTATTCTTGCGCTCATTGTTTAAAAATTGTAAAAAATTGTAAAAAATTGTAAAAAATTTATTATGCTTTAACTTTTTACAACAATTATCCAAAAAATTATCATTAATAATACAATTGCTGTGCTTTTTTAATTTAATTTTTTTGTTTTATACGTTAAATTAATTGATTTCATTACTCACCAACTATTTCATTAATAAATATAAAAATTATTTTTGTTTGCGAAAAGTTATTACGTTCGGTAATTTATTTTTCACTTACTGCCTCCCTTTCTCTCTTTCTCAAAAAAACTATCAAAAAATTAATTTTTTTATCGTAACTTTATGTCGCGCAGTCCACTTAACTCTTTGTTGCATAAGCAAAATAAAAAACGGCATTAAATCAATAACATTGTGAATATACAACATTTTTTGGCACGAATAGATGCCCAGCTTTACTCGCCTACCCTTTTATACTACTTCCCCCTACATATGTATGTCCCCAATATGACCTAAATATTGTATGTGTGTTTACCATTATTTATTTTCTGAATACACTTATACTTATATATAACTTTAAATATTCTCACCTTTTCAAAAATGGGAAGTCCTCTATCAGCAAATTTAGTAAAATCTTTGATAAGAACATCCTTAATTAAATTTGGATCTTTTATAATAAGAATGGGTGTCTTTATGGAAAATATCCCAACCAATGGTTCATCTTTGTAAGTGTTATATATTTTTGTCAAATAATCACCTGAGGATATCTTATTAAACATAACATCTTTAAAATTGCCAAATCCCGGTATCGGTTGTGGACCAGGAACGCCTCGTGACTTCCAAAAGTCAAAAGTCGACGTGAGAAAATAATAAAGAAAGAGAATTACTACGGCAATGCCGCATAGAATTTCAAAAGATTCCATTTTTCAACACATTCGTCAATCGATTATCACAAATGATCTTTACTGAAAAAAAAAGAAAAAAAAAACATTTTGTTATTTAAATGTCCATAAACAAATTAATAAATTAATTCAATTAATAAGTAATTCAGATCAACAATTAAACGAGTTATAATTAGATGTGCCAATGCAAAATTTATTATTTCATAATATAATTTTCCACTGATACGGTTCGACTATATTTATTGTTAATCCTCATCAGTCGCAGAAATGTAATTATCCCATAAACAAAAATTAATATATTTAAAGGATCATCTCAACTTCGCTTTTCAATAATCAGTATAAACGCAACCTTAGTGTATTTAGTCAATTAAATACTTAGTCGATTAAAAAAATTTTATTTGTTGACGACAACATAATTTTATTTTTATGATAATTTACATAATATCATGATGGACAATAATTATATATCTTAACATGCTCTATATATATATATATATATATATATATATATATATAATAAAGTAATTAATATTTTTCTTCTTCCAGAACTCTCTTCAAGCAAATAAAATTACAGAATATTACATCAAAATCACGGCGATATGCGCTTGGTATTGTGTTTCATTTTGTGTATTTATGATTCTCAAGAAGAATAGAAAAGTTTCCTCTGAATATCTTTATAATATAAATACTTTTCCATAAGTTTTATTTAAATCAAATAAGTATTACGATGAAGAAAGAGAAAAATCTGATTCGATATAAATTTGATGTTCACAAAATTCTAAAATAGGTTAATAATGAAATAAGAGAACAAAATGTTGAAAATGTAACTTATATACTTCTTAGACTAACTGCACACAAATATTACGACAAACTTCTTTAAAAAACGAAATTATAATCGTTTAAAATGTTACGATTGCAATGATCACAAAAAAGTAATAAAATAAAAGGTCAACGTTCTGAAAAAATATTTACGTATATAAACTTAAAAATACAAATTTAATCTTGAAAAGTAAACAGGATCTTGTTTTGTTTCCGTTTAAAGATACAGCTTTTGATTTCCTGGGAAAAAATATTTTATATATAATTTTATATATTATATTTGTATATAAATGGATATTTTATATAATCATGTATAATTCTACACAATTATAATTAATTTTATATATAATTTTATGCAATTATATATAAAACATTTTTTCCCGGGTTAGTATCGTATATTTCATACTATTTCATTATGATATACACGTTTGAATATTTTATCCAAATTAAACAGATTTGTGACATTTGCGATTTTGGATGGGGGCCTGATAATGGGCAAATTTTCGGCATTTTACTAAAGAATTATCTTAATGGCACATAGAATGCAAGAATACGAATATTTAAATGCGCACGCATGTGACGTATATGCACGTACGTATACGTTGTAAATAATTGACAATTTTGAAAGAGTCATCAAAGACACATTATTGCAATATTTGAATGCTTATAACGTACAACGTACATAATATTTAAAAGATAAGTTGAATAATATTACTTGGTGATATAGTATCAATATTGTTTTAGTTATCGCATTGGTGATGACGATTTCGTAGAGAGAAGAAAACAAGCACAGCGAAATCAATTCCTCTCTGTTTTTTTATTCGACTCTGGTAAACAGTTTCATCTTACACATTTGATAATAATGAATTGACATATAATAAATTAATTTCTTTTAACATACATTGCGAGATTGAAATTACAGAAGTTGCTTCCTTTTTTGTTTTTTCCTTTTTGAAATTGTCATTTTAATGTTGATATATGCAACGAATGACATACCTGATTGCGGATGGTAATACGATGTAATTATACTTACTTGGTGATGTTGCCGTATATTATTGAGTATTAGCTTGTAAGTGAACTTGTACTAGCTCGGAAGTGTAGAGATTAATACTAACTGCCAGTGTCTAGATCGAGCGAAATTATAAGAGGATGCTCTAGCATGAGGAAACGCGAAATAAAGTATGTCATGATGAATTGTGGAAACGGTATATGTTAGGGATTCTTTTGTAACATTAAAAATGTTTGATACAATGACTCTGCAAACAGCGATACTCAGAAAGTCGATTAGATAAGATTTCCGTTGATATGTACATATAAACGGATTTCAATGCTACACAAGGTATCCTATTGGAAGTGGAAAGTCACTTTAAAATGACTTGTCTCTTTAGCGCTTTGTCTCAGAAGAAATAATAATTACAACAGAAATAATAATTTTTAATCCCCAACGAGAAATGACTTATCGAATCGAAATCAAATTGATGTTAAAATCACGAAATTCCATCGAATCGAAATATTGCTCGAAATTTTAAGCTTATTTCGATGTCTATACTACTTTATAAGGTCATTCTTTAAAGGAAGATGAATATATTCATCGCCAAACTTTTAAACAAACAAATTATGTAGAATTTATTAGGACATCTATAGGACATTTCATCGTTTTGATATCGAGTCAAAGTTATTTCGATTTGCTTGAAAAACAAAATTTTTAATTTAAAATTTTAAATGACCCAGTCAGAAATGATAATGGAATCGATATCGAATCGATTTGAAAGCATCAAATCGACATCGAATTATCGATTTTATTATCATTTTTGAGGAAATGCGGGTGTATTCATTTATGCAGTGGATAGTGCATTCTCTGCTTTCTTATCTGTTGGTCGCATGCAAACGCTGGATCTAAATTTACCGAATGGATCTCTGCATGAATAACTGCTCGTATCGTATTGGCCCAATTAGAAATGATAATGGAATTGACATCGAATCATTTCTGACTGGGGGATCGTATCTTCCAACAGAAAATCTGGAAAAGCTGAGCTGATTGAAAATTAAGGCCCAGAGGCCCTATTCTTGAACAAATATCGCATACAGAAATAGCAATTCCGCATATAATCGATCAATCATAATCGAGAAACTGTCATTTCCGTATGCAAAAATTTTATATATATATATATATATATATATATATATATATATATATATACACACACATATATATATATATATATATATGCTCAAAAATAGGACATAGTTTCACAACTCATGCTTAACTCTTAACT